>Ga0076052_106_pt1 | contig 2340 bp, 4 predicted proteins | sample RifGroB1_FD_68083 | JGI IMG/M metagenome (GOLD analysis project Ga0076052, IMG submission 68083) | Parcubacteria bacterium GW2011_GWB1_49_7 | reverse complement strand
TATACCCTGGGTAAATTTTCTCCTCCTCCTCGACCCGCTTGCCAGCCTTAATCTTGACCTTCTTCTCCGTCGGCACGATGACGCTGAATATCTTGTCCTGCATGTCGTAGGACTCGATCCTCTGCTTCAGGTTCCTCATAACGGCATTCTCGTAGCCAGCATAAGTGTGGACCACGTACCAATTCCTTCCTTCGGATATAGTTTGCTTTGCCATAATATTACTCGATACTAATATACTAATAACTCAGCGAATTACACAAATTGAATTCCATTTGTTTCATTCGTATGCCATTCGTTGATTGGTATCGCATTTCTTTAGAGGATGAATTTCTGCAGAATAAGAGAAAGAACGTAGTCGAAGAGGCCGAGATATGCCGCGACGACAATAGAGACCACAATGACAATTGCGGTAAAAACTATGGCTTGCCTCTTTGTCGGCCATGAGACATGGCTCATTTCCCCTCTTGTATCCTTAACGTAGTTAATGAATCTATTCATCATGTTTTAAAAAACACCCCTTCGGGTGCTCTTTAAAGCTACCATGCTTCAGTAGAAGAAGTCAAATGTCGGTCTAGCGGATTTCGTAGGTAACGTTCACGACAATCTTGACCTTATTTTCTCCCGTAGGAAGAGTAGGCGCCTTCTGCGCGACCGCCGTGTCCCCGCCGCCCATGCCAAGAGTCTCGCGGGCATAGTAAGGCATCGGTCCGCCATCGATTGAGTCGGCGAAACTAACGACCCTAACGAGCTTCACATCCAGTTCGTCCGAAAGCAGTTCAGCTTTCTCTCGGGCATCCGAGATGGCAAGCGCCCTGGCTTCCGCGGCGAGAGCATCCGGGTCATCGATGGTAAAGGAGATACCCGAGAGATTAGTGGCTCCGGCAGAGCCGGCGGCGCCAAGAACTTCGCCCGCCCTTTCTGTATCTCGAACCTTTATCGTAATGGAATGATTGGCAGTATAACCGTCCTGCGTCTGCCGCAAGGGAGGGCAGTACGTTGCCGTACACGCGATAGGCACATAAACGTATTTCGGATAGACAGAGTAGTCGGTCGTCTTTATGTCCTTCTCCTCGATGCCAAGCTTCTTTACTGCTTCCAAGATACCATCGACCTTGTCTGTTACCTGCTTCTGCGCCTCGGTTACGGTCTTCGCGTCGGCTGAGACAGTGAAGGAGAACGAGGCTACGTCAGGCACGGCAAAAACTTCCCCCTCTCCCGAAACGCTTATGGTGTTATAGGAAGGAGAAACGTCGCGAAGGTCCTTGAGGGAGCCAAGCGTCTTTACTCCCAGGAAAACGGCCAGAATAATCAGCACAATCCAAGTCCACTTGTAAATATTTTGCATTTCTTGTGTTTGCATGCGAGAGATTTTATCATGGATTCGATGTTTCTCACCATGACCCTGAGCCCGTCGAAGGGTCACAGGTTCAGTCTTTTCCTCAAAGAGCGGTTTTCTTCTAGGAAAATATTAAAAAGGAGAATGGTAAGACTTACCGAAATGAGGCCCAGGGCAATACCAGCGAGGATATCGAGCGTCCAGTGCGCGCCGAGGTAGAGCCTGGAGAAACAGATCAGGAGAGTGCCGACAATCGAGCCGATGATAAGAATTGTCTTGCTCCGCAAGCTCTTCATTTTGCCGAAGAAGATGTAGGGGAGGAGAAAGAAGAATGAAGTGGCGAGCGTGGCATGGCCAGAGGGGAAGCTCCATCCGTCCGCGGCATAAATGTCCGAGACTGGACGACTAATCTGAAAAACATTTTTCAGTATCGTAAGCGAGACTACCGTCACAATGAGCGCCGTGAGAAAAAGAGTGGCATCATACGCGTTTCTCTTCACAACAAGTATGACAGAAATAAAGACCGCGACCGACGCGAACACGAAAGGATTTCCTATGCGTGTAATCCAAACGAGAAGAGTTGTAAGAATCGGCGTCCTCATGTGTACCACTGCGCTTTCGATAACAGCGTTAAGAGGCTCAAGATCGCTTCCGGAGAGAAGTCCCCCGATAATAATCACGAGCACGAGTCCCGAGATCATGTAGACCAGGAGAAAAAGAATATTCTTCGCCCAATTCGGAAATCCCATGGTATATGATTATAACATCATTCACTTGTAACTCCGTCGAATTCAGCTTCGTTTGCCACAGCTTTTTCTTTTGTCGCGCGGACTATGCCATCAGCGTGGTGGGCCGGAGAGTAAATAGTGTAGAGCTTGAGGTCTTCCATCTGGGAAGTGTTGATAACGTTGTGCTCGGCACCACGCGGTACGACCACTGCATCGCCGTCGCTTACTTCGTACTCGGTATTGTCGATAATAACCTTGCCACTCCCCTTCTCGAAG
>Ga0076052_117_pt1 | contig 2788 bp, 4 predicted proteins | sample RifGroB1_FD_68083 | JGI IMG/M metagenome (GOLD analysis project Ga0076052, IMG submission 68083) | Parcubacteria bacterium GW2011_GWB1_49_7 | reverse complement strand
ACAAAGCCGGTGGAGCGTTTTGTAGTTATCGGTATCCTCATTGCGGTGTTTGTGCGCCTCGTCGAGCACGATAAGTAAGTTTCCCTCATCGTCGCCGTGGCGCTTCAGTGCCTCTTCCACTCTGCCGGTCGTATAGACGATTCCCTTGAAATCAAACTCAGCGAGATAGTCTTTCCACTGCGTCTCAAGGTGTGGCGGCGCAATGATGATGGTCTTCAGATTGAGGTTATGCGCAATAGTCGAAGCGATAACGCTTTTGCCGAGACCAACGACATCAGCAATGATGACGCCGCCGAAACGCTTGATGCGGTCTATGCCGAGATTGACGGCATCTCGCTGATATTTGAGGTCAGTGTACTTGCCATTCGTAATCTGCGCGGGAGTTTTCATGTCCTCTATCTCTTCCACGGAGAAATACTCGTCGAGGACGCGATAATACATCAGTTTCGGGTCAGGCAACTGATAGAGCCAAATACGCTTTTTGACTTCAGTAATAAATTCGGTAGAAGTTTCAAGATCGGTGATGGCGATATTGTTCGAGTCGTTCCACGCGGCTTCGAACGCGGCCACGTCCTCTTCATAGTAATGTTTCTCAGCAAGTATTCGATTGCGCTCTCGATGACCTTTCAGTCCCGAATATGACAGATTACTGGACCCTTCGATAACGAGTCCCGGAGTTTCGCCGTTCCCTGAATGCTCGGGCTTGTTATGGAGAATATAGAACTTTGAGTGGTCTGCCTCGGCCGTCTTTTTGATTTGCAAACTGCCGTCCTTGACTTTGCTCAAGAAAATCTCAAACGCTTTTTGCGATTCCTCACTATCGAAATAGTCGGTGTCATTGAAGATCTTAGAAAAGTTCTCTATGTATTCGATTCTGGCTCCGGAACGGGTTGAGATTTTCGTGCCGACCGCATGGTCGTCAAGATTGAGGTCGTCAAACGATGATATTTTTTCAATAATCTTCCTATCAATATCCATCCCGACGAGAATGCGAATCTGTTTATCTTTCAGTTCGTTTTGCAAATCTCGAAAACCGGAGAAATAAAAGTAGCCCACAAGGGCATCGACCTTGTCGCAGTTGGGCAAAATGTTTTTAAGCGCCGCAGAGAGCGTATTGGTTCCGGTATTCGTTATAGCCATGATTTATCAGATTGCTAAATAATCCCACAAATCTTCATGTTTGGGAAACCACCCGACCCCCGCCCCGCCGCCCATTCAATTTTCAAAAACCCCCGCGAAATAGATGAGAATGCCTGTCCGCCTTTGGCGGAGAGGATTGGCGGCGGGGCGGGGGCGGAGAAGAAGTCGAATCGGACCACTCCCGTACAAAGCCACCACGCGCGCGGAGCGCGCGACATCAGTTGTTAGTGCTAAAATAGATTCGAGCAGAGTTGTATAGAGTCATGAAATCCAGTGTAGACTTATTTCTGTGTCCAACGGACTGCACCACCTGCATACCAGAAAGCGGTTGTACAAAAACCTCGAGCGCTATCCGCACCCGAGCGCGCTCAAGCGCACGCTCGACCATGCGATGTATTTTGTCGCAATCATAACGCCCCTGGTGCTTCTGCCGCAGGTGCTCCAGGTTTTTACCACCAAAGACGCGGGAGGCTTGTCGCTCCAAACCTGGTTTTTGCTTGGGTGCATCAACATCTTGTGGATTTTGTACGGCCTGGTGCACCGCGAACCGCCGATATATGTATCCAACTTTCTTGTGGGGATACTCAACTTCGCGGTCGTCTACGGCATCTTTTTGTACCGGTAAGAGTGCTAGTATACTGAATGTATGTTCAAAAAACTGTACTCTTTCTTCGACAAACTCGAGGACCTTGTGCGTATCGAGTTGAGCCACGCCCCGATAGTCTACGCGCTCGTGGGCGCGGTGGGCATCATATTGTTGTGGAAGGGGGTGTGGGAGGTCGCCGAAATGATACCCGGGCTCTACGGCTTGGGCTCCATAATAATGGGCGTCATTATACTCTTGGTAAGCGGACTCCTTGTCTCGTTTTTTATTGGCGACAGCATCATACTCTCTGGTTTTAGAAAAGAAAAGAAGTTGGTAGAAAAGAGCGAAGCGGATATTTTAAAAGCGGAAAAGACTCAAACACAGGAAATTTTGGCAAAACTCGACCATCTGGAAAACGACATACACAAGTTAAACGGCGATGAGCCGGAGACGCCGGGCGGGACGAAGCCGTTGCTATAAGATGCGCGATACTAGCAAATACAGCATAGAGCGCCGTGCGTACGCGGCAACCCGGTCTTTTTTGCGCGCGCTTGGAGTGCGGCGCACTCCGGCCAAAAATCACTCACGGAAGCTCAAGATATTGACTAACGTGCAGACCTCTACCGTGGCTGGCATAAGCCGCGTCATGACCTCTTTTGCGGACTACATTAGCTCCGCGGTGCCGGATGTGGAACTGGTCCGCTGTTCGGTATCGGCGATGCCATCCGCGGGCATGTCGCTGTGGGAGGAAACGCCCGGTTGTGCAAAAGAGGTCCGCACTTTTTCCTACACAGGCACTTTGCCCAATTTGGGCGAGGTGCTCAAAACTTCCGCTTCGGTTGACGACGTTAGCGCGGCATTCAGCTCTCTTACAGAGGCATTCCGTTTGATGCTGATAAAAGAGCGGCCCGATATTGTGCTTGCTAACGGCACCTACATTGTTCCGCTGTGTCTTGTTACGGCCGCACACGCTCTTCACATTCCAATTGTGCTTTATTACCACGGCTCTCTTACCAAAGAAACGGAGCATTGGAAGGAACCAAAAGCTCGCAAAATCCTGCG
>Ga0076052_117_pt2 | contig 5452 bp, 2 predicted proteins | sample RifGroB1_FD_68083 | JGI IMG/M metagenome (GOLD analysis project Ga0076052, IMG submission 68083) | Parcubacteria bacterium GW2011_GWB1_49_7 | reverse complement strand
TGCGGCTCGCTTTGCACCGCTTCCGGCTCCGTGGGAGCCGTAGCCGCCTCCGGCGGTGTCGCAGTTGGCTCTACAACGGGCGCAGGGGTTTGCGTTGTGTCTTCTTCTGCCATGGCTCTATTCTAACGCGCCATAGGGCTTGTCGGGAGCAATGTCGAACGGCTCACATAGTTGGCACGCAAATGCTTGCTTTTTTGGTAGGAAGTGGTATAATGGAGGATAAGTTCCATTCTCGCCTTCAGTGCTTACACCCGCTTCAGAAATCCATTCATTTTAGCAATCGCTTCTGGAATATTTGTTGCAGTTTCTTTGTGCTGCCCTCCATCACTGAAATACGTTCTGACAATACATTCATTCGGTTTGTAATAGATGCTGAATCTGCTTTTATAGGCCAGCGAGGTCAATTCGGCGATCAATTCATCCATAAACTAGTCTCCATTAACGATTTTAATCTCATCGGGAATTAGTTCGTAGAGTTCGAAAACGACCCGGTCAATCTCTCTCTCAACTTCGACCTGAGGCGAAGCCATCACTTGGTCTACCAGAGCGACGATTGAATCAACAACTGCTTTATTTCCGGAAGTAATTTTTGGAATTGGAATGGAGTTTATTGCCGGAATAGTAATTTGCCAGCCGATGTAGGTATTTTGATAAAAGAAGTTTACTAACTTAGAGTTCAGGATTCCGACGAGATACTTTAGGCTGTAGTTCGCGTCTTTCAGGAGCGCGATATACGCGGTGTTGAGGAGATAAAACTGCTCTGTGTCCAGCGCACATACGAACGATGTACTCCTTCGCGGAAATACTATTTTTTCTTTCGCTAGGAATAAGCGCTCTTCTCTTGGCCTATGCAATTCTCTGGTGTATTTGATGTATCTGTTTTCTCTCTTAGCGCCATAATTGATGAAATACTTTTGTATGTCCCGACCGTCTAAGACTTTTTTATATCGCTCGTCCAATGGTTCATTGGCAAAAACATCCTCTTTCGCTTGACCCGAATAGATTATCCCTTGTTGTACTTCAATGATGTTTGCGAGCTTCGCTTTGCCAAATTTAATCTTTTTCAAGAGATTCTCAATATGTTCAGGGGTTTTAGTTGGGATGATATCTTCTATACTCGACTGTTTGATGGTGGCAACTGGCTGATGTAAATCTAGCAACACCCTGACTTCTGCGTTGTTGTCATATTCGTTCTTGAAAATAATTACCGATGTATCCACTGCGGCTTCAAAGACCCGCTTCGAGAAATTAGAAATAATCAAGATATGGGTTTTTTCTAGCAAATATTTTCTAATATGTCTGTACTCGGTATTGGTATACAAAACTTCGGGCAGTATAAAACTCAGAACTCCTTGGTTCTTCAGAAGTTTATGTCCTCGCTCTAAAAACAGTGTGAATAAGTTGAACCGACCCTTGGCTGTCTCTAAACTTTTTGAAAAAATCTTCTTGTCGGTAGCCGATATGCTTTTTACGCTGACATAAGGTGGATTTCCAATAACGACATCAAACCTATTATCAACACCGAACATCCATTCCGGATCAAACCATGAGCTGGGTTTATTCTCAAATGGCTGCCAATTCGTAAGCTTTAGTGTCAAATCTCCAACTGCTCTTACTTCAATCATGCGGTTCAGCAATTCTTTTTGTTTGTTGTGGAAGCGGCTTTTTATCAGCTCCCTTTCTGTTCGGTTCGCCGTAAAGTATTCCGACATGATTGTTGAGAGCTGATCAATGCCCGAATGATCTTCAAAGAGTCCGTCTGAGCCCTTTTTTGGTAGGTCAATGAGTGTGTTGGCACAGACGAATTTGAAGTCGAGATTCGGCAATGGTTCGATACCTCGGTTCTTATTAGTGTCATCTATCTCCGATTCCACAACGAGTGTGAGGAAACAGCGCAGACGCGACATCTCGACGGCGATGGGCTGAATGTCCACACCGAAAATCGAGTCCCTTATGACATCTAGTTTTCTGATGTAGTCCGGCGGGTTGTTTTGGAAATAGTCCGTGATTTTCTTTCGATAGAGTTCGGGAACCTGCTCCAATTTTCTTTCGAGCCAAAGTCTGCAATCCGGGTCTACGCGCTGGAGTATCCAGACGATTTTTTGCAAAGCGCCTATGGGGAACGCCCCGGAGCCGCAAGCGGGATCGAGGATTTTGAGCGACTCTATCGCCCCCACGACTTTCCCGTTTTCCTCGGCAGTAAGTTGGTTGCCCTCGTCGTCGCCGAGATCATAGCTCACGAGCGCGGCAAGACGCTTTTCTTCAATGCCAGTCGCCGTTTTAAGGTACTCAATGAGCGACTGGTCTACCATGTACTCGACAACTTGGCGCGGGGTGTAATAACTACCAGTACGTTTGCGCTCGCTACCGCCTGTTTCCGGGTTGATTTCGGCGAGCAGGTTTTCAAAGATACGACCGAGCATTTCTGGGTCTACCGAAAGCTCTTGGTCGAAGACAGTGTTTTCGTCTATCGTGAAATTATAGGTCTCAAGGAGCGCGAAGAACTCACGGAACCACGCATCAGCTACGCGGAGCGTGTTGATATGGCGAGAAGTGAAAGTGGCACGGTCGAGGTCATAGTAATCGTCGTGCTGAGGCGAGAACAAGCCGCCATTCAAATACGGCACTTGATCGTACACATCGCTCCGGATGTCTCGCTCATCTATCTGCGTGTTAAGTATCTCGAAAAAGAGCGGCTCAAGCGTAGCATGGTAATAGCCGTCTTTGACAGCGTTCGCCGAGAGCAGTTCGTCCGGGACGAGCGCCCCGACTTTCGACTTCTTCTGCTTCAAGAACCAACAGAACATCAAGCGGCCGATGAGCCGCATCGCGAAGTTCTTGCGGACGGTCGCATCGGACTGGAACGGGAGCGCGAGATTTGCGTCTTGTTCGTCCAGAAGTTCGTCAAAGAACTTCGCAATTTCGAGATAGAACTGCTTGTTCACGACTTCGAGCGAGAAGCGGCTCAAGAGGTCGTCGGTATCCTTTACCCGTCCGCGCTTGACGAGTTGTTGTTCCGGGGTCTTCGTTTTTGCGCCCTCGCCGAGATAAAAAGAGTAGCGGCGAGCGTTGGAATACTTCGCGACAACTTTGTGCTTTTCGTTGAGATCGAGCGAGACAGTGAGATATGAGAAACGATAGTTTTCGGACTCGTCGTTCTTAAAAATCACGAGTGCCTTGTCGTAGCCGAATGTGGCGAGCAGTTTGAATGCGTCGGTCGCTATGGAAACGCGCGGGTCGGTGTCCTTTGCATGATTCATTACAAGCACATAGACATCGAGCGACGGGGAGTGTCCGAGCTCTCTTGCGTGCGTGATTATTTTGCAGCGCGACAAGTCCGCGATGTCCTTTTCTTTTTCGGCGTAATCTTCGGGCAAGAATTCGCGAAGGAATGCGCAAAAGGCATCGTGGTTGTATTTTTGGTCGAACTTCATGGTGCTATCAATTCTTCAGACAACACTATCAGCTTTCCGGTATCGGTAGCGCGTTCTGCCGTCTCGAAGATGCTCGCAAGATATTTCTGTGGCACAAGTTCCTTGAGAGCGATAAGCGCTTTGCCGAGGTTATCGTTATCCATCCGCAAATCGGCGATTTCTTTCAGCACACCATACGGCAAGCCGTCGAGGTCTTTGATAGTTTTGATGATGTCGGCGCAAAAGTCTTTCGCTGGAGAGTGGTTCTCCGACAAGAACTTCAGACTTTTGAGCGCGTCCTGTTTGCGTCGCCCAGTGATGGGCGGCTTAGTGTTGTCCTTGAAAATATGCTCTTTGGCAATTTTGTATATCGGCTCGAAGTTGGCGGTAGTCTCGAACGCCTGCTCGCCGTCGGTAATGTCGTTGAAAAGCGGGAGCGCAATTTCCGGCGCGACAATCTGCACTGTCTCCGGCGTCTTACCGAACGCGAAAACAAAATTGCCGTTCCTTTTTGCAAATGCCACCTCTCGTTGCGCTCTTTCTCTTCCTGATACTGCTTTGCGAAATAGTTTTTCAAGTCCTCGTCTTTCGTGAAGATTTTAGTGTCCTCGCCAAGCAGAGAGTGAATGAGATCCATTTTCAGCGTGGAGATAGCTCGTGTACGAGTCTCCACTTCGCCGGTTGCTGTCGGGAAGAAGTTGAAGATATACAACTCGTCGAATACTTTTTTGTTGATGCGGTTGATGCGGCCAACGCGCTGAATTACCCGAGTCGGGTTGTATGGAATGTCGTAATTGATGACGGCGCCAGCGCGGTGGAGGTTGAATCCTTCTGAAATCGCGTCGGTGGCGATGATGATATCGTAATCGTTGGATTGCTTCGCCTTTTCGAGCCCGGCATCGAAGTTCTTTTGTATTATTTCTTTGTTGCCCTTAGAGGCGTCTTCCGAACTGTACTTGTAGACGCGCTTGATGCCGTCTGCCGCAAGCCTTTCGTAGATATAATTCGCTGTGTCGGAAAACTCGGTGAAAACGATGATTTTCCGGTCCTGTTCGTTTTTGATTGACTCCGTGATTTTTCCCTTGAAGAAATCGTACTTCGGGTCGTTTCCAACCTTGAGCCATTTTGTCTGCACGTCTTTGAGTAAGGCGATATCTTTCTCAAGCGCCGGGCGGAACCCCGACTGCATTTCAGAGACAGGAATTTCAATCAGCCCTTTGTCCTTGAGTCGCTCAAATAACTCTTCAACTTCCTCGGCTGTCTTTTCTTCGAGTTCTTCGGTCGTGGGGAGCGCGCCTTTTTTGAAAATCGGCACGACACCTTTGTTATCGTACCAATCGAGCATCGTTTCTGAGGACGCAATCATATTTTTGAGCGAAGCGCGAAACGAGCCGATAGAGCTCTCAAACCGGCGGACGAGCAATCGTCGCATGAACTTTGCGACGTTTGCTTGCGCTTGCGTTATGCGCTGGATTCTCTCTTCGGCCGAGATGTCGCTTTCGTCTTCTTCTTCCGCCTCTATGAGTTCCTTGATGAACTTTGAGCCTGTCTTGATGTAGCTCGCGGGCTTATAGCGGATGCCCTCGAAACTTTCCGAGTTGTCTGTAGATGATATGTGTTCAAGCGTCTCAACGTAAAGCGGAGCAAGTTCGCCGAGGTCGTATTCTAAAATTTCTGGGTCTCTCACTTCCGCAAATGCGACACCTTGTTGTTCAAGGTCTTTGCGATAGTCTTCGATTTGCTTGAGGTCGAGACGCGAACGGCGAATAACGAGTGGTTCAATCATTTTCCGCAGTTCTGACGCAATCGCCTGGAGCTCTACGGCAACCTCAGATATCCCCTCTAACTCCGCCTGCTTGGATGATTTCCTTATCTCGCGGCGAATGTTCTTGTATCGCTTGAACAGATCGTGGAATGTGATGCTCAGGTTCTCGACAGTCTTGATGGTTGATTGACCGGGTGTGCTGAAAAGTTTGATGAGCGCATAGATGTCTTTCGGGTCGTTATTGAACGGGGTCGCAGAGAGGGCCATGACGGAG
>Ga0076052_112_pt1 | contig 9579 bp, 10 predicted proteins | sample RifGroB1_FD_68083 | JGI IMG/M metagenome (GOLD analysis project Ga0076052, IMG submission 68083) | Parcubacteria bacterium GW2011_GWB1_49_7 | reverse complement strand
CTCTTAGTAGCACGCTTTTCCGCCAGAGGCGGATCCGCCTCTGGCGGAAAAGATGCAGAATTTCTAATGTCGGCCAAATGGGCCTGTCCGAGAGACGGCTTCTCTTTCCCGGAGATAGAACCGCGCTTATTCTCCTTTAATTCTCCTTACGGCGCTTGTCCCGACTGTCATGGCTTGGGTACTAAATATTTTTTCGGTACTGAACCCTGTGAGCGCTGTCAGGGCAAGCGTCTTCGAGAAGAAGCTTTGAGTGTATTAGTGGGAAATAAAAATATCGTTGAGCTGACCGCACTCTCTATTAAGGACTCGGACGAATTTTTTAAAACACTGAGACTGACTATCCGTGAAAAGAATATTTCTAAAGTGGTAACGAAAGAAATAGAAGCACGCCTCTCCTTTATGCTCAACGTCGGTATTGAGTATCTCTCGCTTGACCGCAGAGCGCACACTCTTTCCGGTGGCGAAGCCCAGCGCATCCGCCTGGCTAGTCAGCTTGGTTCTGGCCTCGTGGGCGCGCTCTACGTCCTTGACGAACCGACCATTGGTCTCCATGCTAGGGACAACGCTCGCTTGATCAAGACGCTTCTCAATCTGCGCGACCTCGGTAACACCATTATCGTAGTCGAACATGACGAAGAGACTATTTGTTCCTCCGATTTTCTGATTGATATCGGTCCGGGAGCTGGTATTCACGGCGGCAAGGTGGTGGTAGCGGGTTATCTTGAGCCGCTTCTCTTAGCGAAGCAAAATGAGAGTAAGTCTCTGACCCTAGCTTATCTGCGCGATGAGAAAAAGATTGAAGTGCCCGAGAAACGCCGAAGCGCCGAGAAAGGGAAGATCGCTATCCGCGCCGGTCAAGTCTTCAATATCAAACACCTCAATGTCGATATCCCGCTCAGCCGACTAATTGCCGTGACCGGAGTCTCCGGATCAGGCAAATCTTCTTTTGTCTACGAGATTCTACACAAAAATCTCCAAACTCGATTGGACCGGCGTTACCGAAGTGCCGAGACTCATAACTGCCGATCTTTTGAGGGTGTGGAATATCTAGGTCGCTCGATTTTGATAGACCAGTCACCGATTGGCCGGACACCACGCTCGAATCCCGCCACTTATACTGGCGCTTTTACCTTCATCCGTGAGCTCTTTGCCGAGACCACGGAGGCCCGGGCCCGCGGTTGGAGAGCGAATAGATTTTCCTTTAATGTTAAAGGCGGCCGATGCGAGACCTGTCAGGGTAACGGCATGATTGAAGTAGAGATGCACTTTTTGCCGACGGTTTACGTCCCGTGCGATGTCTGTAACGGCAAGCGCTTTATGAAAGAAACTCTTGAGATAAAATATAATAAGAAAAATATCTACGACATTCTCGAGATGACGATAGAAGAAGCGCTTTCGTTCTTCGAAGATATTCCGGCAATTTACGATCGGCTCAAGAGCTTAGACGACGTCGGTCTAGGTTACCTGTGTCTTGGCCAATCTGCCACTACACTCTCCGGTGGGGAAGCGCAGAGAGTGAAAATTGCTTCCGAACTCTACCGTCCGCATTTACAGAAGACCATTTATCTTCTCGATGAGCCGACCATTGGTCTTCACTACGAAGATGTCAAAAAGTTGATCGAGATTCTCCAGAAGCTAGTGGACAAAGGCAACACCGTGGTGGTCATCGAGCATAACCTTGATTTTATAAAAAGTTGCGACCATGTGCTCGATATCGGTCCGGAAGCCGGGGATGAGGGAGGTAGACTGGTGGCTCAAGGCACTCCAGAAGAAGTGGCCAATACCGACACTCACACCGGCAGATATTTGAGAAAAACTCTGCATAAGAAATGAATGGAAATGGCGCCGCGGGATTCATCCCACGGCGCCATGGCCTCCTACCTCACGTCGCTGAAAACCGCGTCCACTGCCTGCTTGGTCATGAATGGCTTCTCACAGATGGAGCACGTTCCCACCCGATGGTTACGATATTCCTCCGCTCCCGAATGCAGACATTGGTTCTGTACTGTGTCGAGTGCGATCTTCAGGCTGGATATCTCTTCCTCCCTTGTCGTTATCTGCGTGATCAGCCGTGCTGTCAGGTTTCGGGTTTCTTCGGTTGTCCAGTGTGGTTGTAGTCCATCCTTTTCGGTCACGGAATAATGCATCTGGCATCCTCCTTGGCTCGTGTTGTACAACCTGTCTGACTCGCATACTATACTTGCCATATGAATAGTCAAGATTTAAAGAAATTTAACCTGCCCGATGCCCCTGGGGTGTACTTTTTCCTTGGGAAGAATAGAAAAATTCTCTATATAGGCAAAGCGACTAGTCTTAAAGACCGAGTTAAAAGTTACATGTCAAAGACCGTCTTTGACACTAGGGGACCACTCATAGCTAAGATGCTTGAGGAAGCGGAAAGAATTGAATTCATCAAGACGGGCTCGGTACTTGAGGCACTGATTCTAGAAGCGAGTGAGATTAAAAAACACCAGCCGGTCTATAACTCTAAAGAAAAAGATGACAAGAGTTATAACTGCGTTACCATCACCAAAGAAGATTTCCCGAAAGTAGTGGTGACTCGTGGCTCGGGTACGTATGGACCGTTTCCTCATGGAGGAGAATTGAAGGAGGCTCTCAAAATTGTCCGCAAAATTTTCCCCTATCGCGATAGTAAATGTAAACTGAATGGCAAACCGTGTTTCCATGCCCAGATCGGTCTCTGTCCCGGGCCATGTACGGGATGGATATCGAAAAAAAATTATCAGAAAATCATTCGTCACCTCGGTCTGTTTTTTGAAGCCAAGAAACCTCGCCTTATAAAATTCCTTGAGAAAGAGATGAGACTTTTTACTAGACAACAGAAATTTGAAGAGGCAGACAAGGTCAAAAAACAAATCTTTGCTCTCGAGCATATTCAAGACATCGCACTTCTGAAACATGACCTAGAAGCTAGCACTAAGGACCTAGAAGCTAACTTCAGAATCGAGGCATATGACGTTGCTCATATCTCCGGGACAAATGTCGTGGGCGTGATGGTGGTGGTCGAAGACGGAGAGTTAGCGAAAAGTCAGTATAGGACATTTAGAATTCGTGATGATCAAAATAATGACACGGCCAACTTGAAAGAAGTGCTCACGAGAAGACTCGCTCATCCGGAGTGGAGATCTCCTAATCTTATAGTTGTAGATGGGGGGAAGGGGCAGATCAATGTTACTAAGGAAGTTCTAGGGAAAGCTGGTTTGGATATTGCTGTGGCCTCTGTGGTCAAAGATGAGAAGCACAAAGCCCGAGAGATCCTAGGTAGAAGTGTCCTAAGCCGAGCTTTGGACAAATCGATTCTTCTGGCTAACAATGAGGCGCATCGCTTCGCTCTTAGTTACCACAGAAAACTGCGCGGCAAAGGATTTAGAGTATAATATACTTTACCCATGACTCTTTCTTCCAAGATTAGGGTAGCGGTTCTGCGCGGCGGTCCTTCTAGTGGTTATGAAAGTTCTCTTAAGACGGGTGAACACATCCTCTCGACTTTGCGTGATATGTCAGAGGTCTACGAGCCGGTGGATATCCTTATTTCTAAAGATGGAGAATGGCATCGTGGAGGACTAGCGTACGAGCCGCATCGCGCTCTGGAGCACTCTGACGTGGTCTGGAATGCGCTTCATGGTTCGTACGGAGAAGATGGCCAGGTCCAGAGACTACTCGAGGGTTTGCAAATTCCCTTTACCGGCTCAAGTGCCGTAGCCTCGGTGTTTGCGATGGACAAGGACATGGCGAAAGTGCTTTATTGCCAGCACGGACTTCTCTCTCCAGAGTCGAGTATCATTACCGAAGAAGATTTTGATGACAATCGTCTTATTCATATTTTCCGCACCTACTTGCATCCGGTAGTGGTCAAACCTGCTCTCGGTACCGCCAGTCTCGGTATCCGCTTAGCCCATACTTTTCAGGAACTTAAAGAAGCGGTCAAGGCGACATTCAGTCATTCTCGGAAAGCTTTGGTGGAGGAACATGTGCAAGGGGCAGAGGCTAGCTGTGTCGTCATCGAAAAGGCGAAAGGGGAGAAGCTCTATGCTCTAATACCAACGGGCCAAAATACAACAGAACAAAATAAGCGTATAGAGGAGATGTCCAGGATAGCGCATGGGGCTCTAGGCATGCGGCACTATTCTAATTCCGATTTCATTCTTACTCCCAAGGGCAAAATTTATATTCTTGAGACAAATGCTCTGCCTGTTTTCCATAAGGATTCTCTTCTAAATCAATCGCTTCACGCTACCGGCTGGCGTTCTCGCGATTTTATTGACCATGTTATCAGACTTGCTATGTGATGAGTCAGGATTTGACAGAGTGCGTTAAGTTTAGATACACTCTACAATAGAATTTCGGCGGGGGATAAGAGTGAACTCTTCGAGAAGCGGGGGAACTTATGGTCAACCTGGTAGACAGAAGCGACGTTTCCGGCAAGGTTTTCGGCCCGGTCTGCATTACCTGTTTCGTTGCTCTTGGCTCAGCCGAGGAGTCGGTGCAGGGTGTACGCGGTGGCAAGGAAGGGCCGAAGCATAAAGACTGTGCGACACCGGCAGAGAGGCAGCTCTCGACAACGCGAGGAAACGGCGCTTCGGCGAGAGAGTCGTAGCGAAGGGACGTGGACCACCCCCCACCCCATGAAAGGAGGGATCGCGCGAAGCAAATGGCTCGTCGCACCCCCGCCGGGCCAGAGACAGTCGCCCAAGTACACGGCTACTGTCGACATCCCAGGAGGACCGCCACTCCTGGGATATTTTTTTTAAAAAAGTGGGCAGCGAATGGAATTTCTTCGCCGCCCACCTTGTCGCATACTCTACCACTAGGCGCCGTTGTGGACCGGCCACCCCTTCCGCGACATGAACTCATGTGGCCGCGCGTATCGAATCTTGATACACGTGCTCGGGAGAACCGATGAGAGACAGTCACTAAGCCCGCGTGCCTCTTCTTCGGCTTCCTTACGTTCCCGCGCGCCCGGTGTCCAGATGTGTACCTGGAACCCACCGCCGGCCTGCTCAAGAGTGAACCAACCTGTTGTAGGGCCAATCTCCATCGCCACTGTGGTGCAGAGGTGGGAGCTTCTCTCGGGGTGCGCGAGATGCTTCTCAAACAGCTCCCTTTCCCAGCACTTTGAGAGAGAAGCTACCACCGGAGATTGCCGGAGGCAATCTCCGATTCTAATACACAACTGCCGCTTCTCGTTGAGGGTCATGCCTCCTCACCTCCTTCTAGGATTTGGTAGAACGTGTTTGTACTGTTTAAGCTGAAGTGTATATTAAATCTGCCGACAAGTCAATTATTTTTTCTTCAAATTTGGTGGACCCTGGTGGACCCTACCGGATTCGAACCGGTGACCTCCTCATTGCAAATGAGGCGCTCTACCAACTAAGCTAAGGGCCCGAAAGAGAATTTACAATTCTCAATTTTCAATTTCCAATAATACTAGACAAATTAACAAAAATCAAAGAAAATAAGCGCTACCCGGGCCTATAGTATAGTAGTAACACGCGTCCATGGCATGGACGAGTCGCGAGTGCGATTCTCGCTAGGTCCACCGCGTTCTGATGTACTCTTCTGTTTCGCTCATGGAAAACGGTTGGGTTGAATTGCCCACGCGGACGAAGAAGTCTTCTTTCTGGTCATTGTTGTGGAGATATGCTGGTCGGTGGCTTTCTCCCACAGACACGAGACAAACCTCTCGGTCGTTTATCTTTTCGAACTTCACGCTGACATATTTTGCGAACGGCAACCCAATCATAGTTTTGACGAGCATACTCAAGTGATTTTCAAATCCGTCTCGGTTTTTCTTTGGCAGAGTCTGGTAGTCATCTTCTAATCCTACAATCTCTCCGTCGTCACTGACACCGATCAGAAGAGTGCCGCCTTTGGCATTAAGGAAAGCCACGATAGTTTTCATAACCATTCGTTCTACTTCCTTGCTGACTATCCTCCTCCGTCTGTCGTAGCGAAGGGTTTCCTTGAATTCGGTTAGGAATCCCTCTCCCTCTTCGATCATGCGAGAAACATCACGTGCAGATAATCGTCCGGATGAATTATGCGACATCTGTTTACATACTCATCCGCGTTTGAAACATTTTTAATTTTTGTAGTATTGCCGCCGCTATGGTGGATAATGATGGTGGCGTGACGCATCATTCGGCCGAGCGGGGAATGATATGTTTCGATTGATACCACGTCGGAAAGGGAGGTCGACTTGCGATGGCGAAACATGAGACCTGATTTTTTGGTAATTTCTTTTTCGTTTATCTCGAAATGTGCAAAATACCAATCGAGAAAAAGGAGTGAGACATAGACTAGTTGGAAAGAGGAGAAGGCAACAATCAGGAATATGTCATAACGGACAAGCTCTGCCAGGCCCCAATTTCTATAGAGCATCTCGTAATTTTGAAGAAATGATATGGCGTAAAGGAAGATCGCCGCCACGACTTCCATGACTAGCACGTTCCTTAGGAAAACCAGAGGCCCTTCTTTGAGTATGATTCTACGCACGATAGCATTTTAACATAATGGGCTCCGCTGATATAATGACTCCGCCTTGTTTGAGATTATTCACGTTCTCGTCATATCCATGCTGCCGGTTATCGAGCTTAGAGGCGCGATTCCTTTTGCTATGACCACCTACGACTTTTCCGCTTGGACAGCTTTCTCGGTGGCCGTGGTCGGCAATATCATCCCTGCCTTCATCCTCGTCCCCTTAATCGGCCGGATAGGCGCCTTTCTCTCTGGGAAATCTGATCTCTGGGAAAAAGTTTTTTCCCGCTTTTTGGAAAGAACCAGAAATAACCACGAAAAAAAATTTGAGATATTCAAAGAATTCGCGCTGGTAGTGCTGGTGGCGGTGCCCTTGCCGATGACCGGCGTTTGGACGGCGTCATTAGTCGCGTATGTATTCGGCATACCGTCTCGCAAGGCCATTCCCCTCATCTTTACCGGCGTAGTAATAGCCGGAGCGACTGTGGTGTTGACGACCGTGGGAGTCATCTCGTTTTTCTCCTGACATTCCTGCCGAAAAATTTTGTTATCCACACCTATATTATTTGCCACAATGGCATATAATTTCTTCTATGGCATCTGGAATACGAATTGCCATTAATCTCAATAATTGCGCCGGACCACTGACTGTAAAAGAGGGCATACTTGACAAACTGGAAGAAGTAATCAAATCGGTGAAAGTTACCGTCCTTGGACAGTATTATCGTATTTTCTCTGACAATACGGCTACGTGGGTGGCGGTTTTGCAAGAGTCTCACGTTACGGTCAGCGCCTATCTTGATGCTCGTCATGTGACGATTGATGTCCATATGTGCAACGAAACTAAAGATAACACTGAACTGGCGCGAAAGGTTGGCCGAACCCTCTCCGATATCTTTGAGACTGAAAACGTCAAATGGGGCGAAGAGAAATGGGTATCAGAATAGCGGGTTTGACTTTGATTATCAACTGTAGTATACTGTTGGATAGACTGAAGTTAGACCAAACAAGAAGGGGGATTTTGGTATGAGAATTCTGATAGTCGATGACAGCGAGGGGATCAGGCTCTCGGTCGAGGATATCGTGGGGCACGCCGGACACAGCGCCGTGGTAGCCAGCAACGGCCGGGAGGCCTGGGAGCTTCTCGGTCAGGGCGAGTTCGACCTCATAATCTCGGACAATGCGATGCCCGAGAGGAGTGGGGTCGAGCTTCTCAAGATGGTTCGGGCGGGTGCCCGAACCACCCACATTCCCTTCGTCCTCATGAGCGGGGACAGGGTTGTCTCGAAGGACAATCCGACTTCGCTCGAGGACGTGTGCGCCAAGTTCGGCGCCACGTTCTTGTACAAGCCGTTCCCCCTCCATGCACTGTTCTCGGTGCTGGGAGTAGGGGTCGAGCTGTGCGACTAAGCTTCTCCCCGTACCCGTAGCTCCGCGCCTCCGCCACAGCAGGCGGATGGCGCGGGGCTTTTCCATGTTATAATAGTAGCTGGTACAACATTTAACCATTTAGACATAATTTATGGATGAAAAAGTTATCGGATATTGTGTGAAGTGCAAAACAAAGCGTGAAATGAAGGATGTAGAAAAAGTTGAAATCAAACCTGGCCGTCCGGCTGCCAAGGGTAAGTGTCCTGTATGCAGTACAGGCATGTACCGTATCCTTTCTAGCAAGAAGAAGTAACCCCGTGGGGACTTGCCCCCACACCTACTTTTCTATCACGCATTCGCGTATGGCAAAGTCAAATAGCAAAGTAGGTGTTGGGGCTTGCTCGTGGCCCAGAGGAAAGCCCCTCTTGGTGAGATATCACAACAAGGAATGGGGTAAACCGGTGAGAAACGACAGGAAAATTTTTGAGTTCCTCATTCTCGAGAGTGCTCAAGCAGGACTCTCTTGGCTTACAATCTTGAGCAAGAGAGAGGGTTACAGGCGCGCTTTTGCCAACTTTGAACCGAAAAAGATTTCAAAGTTTGGTAGGCAAGACATTGCAAGACTTCTCGATAATCCCAATATTGTGAGAAACCGACTGAAGATTGAAGCGGCCATCAACAATGCTACGAAGTTCTTGGAGGTGCAAAAAGAGTTTGGCACTTTCAGTAAATATATGTGGGGCTTTGTTGGAGGCGAGCCGATAGACGGTAGACGCAAGAGTCTTAAAGATTTGCCAGAGTACACCGAGGAATCAAAGGCTTTTGCCCAGGACTTAAAAAGACGCGGCTTCAAATTTCTCGGCCCAACTGTCGTCTATGCGCATATGCAGGCAGTCGGGATGATAAACGACCATATCGAAACCTGCTTTCGCTATCAAGATCTTAAAAATAGAAGATGAATTTAAAAAAGACAGCCATTACTCTGGTGATTGTTACGGCCAGTTTTTTTATTTGGAATCAAGAGAGATTTACCAAGGCCCCTCTCGCGTGCGAAGAACCGATTCCTTACGTGGTAGGTGCTTTCGACAGAAGATTTGGTATTTCACAGAAATATTTTCTGGATGCCCTTAGCGAAGCCGAAGCCATCTGGGAAGAACCTTTGGACATGGAACTCTTTATCTACGCGCCGGAAAGTGACGGAATGGCAGTTAATCTGATCTATGACTACCGCCAGGAAGTGACAAGCGCTCTCTCCGATCTCGAGGGTGTGGTGGAAGAAGACGAGGTCACATACCAAGCGCTTAGAGCTAAATATGTCAGCCTGAAGACAGAATACAACAGGGCGAATGGTACTTACGATGCGTATGTTGGTGAATTTAATGAACAGAATGCTTTATATCAAAGACAAGTCGAGTCTTGGAATAAGGGTAAAAGAAATTCTAAAGAACAATTCGAACGGCTAGAGGCGGATAGAAAGATACTTGAGGCAGAAATAGTAGAATTAGAGCTCCAGGAGGCCAAACTCAATGAAATGGCGCGAGAAATCAATACTCTAGTGAGTACACTCAACCGTCTGGCTAAATCACTTAATCTCAATGTCGAAACCTACAACACCATCGGTGCCTCACGCGGCGAGACATTCACCGGAGGAGTTTACCGTAGCACTGAAGGAGTCCAAGAAATCAATATCTACGAGTTTAGCAGTCGAGA
>Ga0076052_111_pt1 | contig 11064 bp, 15 predicted proteins | sample RifGroB1_FD_68083 | JGI IMG/M metagenome (GOLD analysis project Ga0076052, IMG submission 68083) | Parcubacteria bacterium GW2011_GWB1_49_7 | reverse complement strand
GGTGGCAAAGGCGCTAATCCCGGTAGGGTTCTTAACGTCCCAGTAGAGAGCGCACTCGATACCGGTGTCGGCGGCATAGAATGCGTGCTGAGATTCACGGTTGGAAGCGGATATAAGCGCCTGTCTCGTCGCGAGGCTCGCTATCCCCGCAGTAATTAAGAGAAGCGTTCCCATCACGACTAGTGCGATAAAAAGTGTAAACCCTCTTTCTTTATTTATTATTCCCAATTCCTTATTCATATTACTTAGTAGTGCCAATTTAAAAGATTTTCTCTGGCCCTGAACTGCCTGCTCACTAAACCTTTCGACCAATCAACCGTCACCAGAATCGATATTTCGTTCGCATTGACCTGGGTCAAGACAATTTCCCTCCTGAAAACGGTTTCTGGCCAAGTCAGGGTATAACCGAAGAAACCCGTGGATGCGTCCTGTCGAAGTACTGGGCAACTTCCCGGACCGCTGGGACACCTAGTGGGCACGTTACTATTGACAGGGTCAACAGTACAGGCATTGCCAAAATAACATGGGTCGCCTGAATTGACCGAGATACCGATAAGCCAGTCTTGACTTTTTAAACCATTATGGTCGCGCATATTTCTTATTTGTTCAAATCCTTCCTGAGCAAGATAGAAGCTAATGACCTGATTCTTCGATAAGATATAAGATGAGATGCCGGTCTGTATAGCGCTGGCCGTACCGGTAATGACAAGTACCAAAATAGAGATAGCTACGAGACTCTCTACGATGGTAAAACCCCTTTTTTTCATATATCGAGCACTCTCTGCGAGACGAGAGTTTGGAGGGTGAGATCTGACTGACCACCGCCTGCGCCAGCACGACTCTTAATCTTCACGAGTACTTTAGGCTGGAGAGGGTCACCAGCACGTGCTTCGGCGCCGAGAGTATAGAAGACAAGGTTATCTATAATAATCTCTGGCGCAGTGATCGCAATGTAAACGTCATTACCAATCTTTTTCTCAATAGTCTGGCCACTCAAGCGATAAGTTATCTGGACGCCATTGCTAGAGAGAAAACTCATAAGTGTATCACCAGAGGGGCAATCTTGCGGTATCGTGACAGCACCAGGACCACAATGATAATTGCTCCCAAACCTCATTTCTTTCATCATACTCTCCACAGTTAGGTTGAGATTATTAAGTACGGTTTTCAAAGACCTTGATTTACGGTTGGCATCAAAGACGCTAATAATTGAGCCCATAGAGATGGTCATCACGATGATAAAAATCGATACGGCAATCATTAATTCAATTAGGGTAAACCCTTTTTTCATTGCACTGATATCTGGCCAGTATTAAAGACTGATACCGAACGGATAAGCCCTCCGGGCGAGATGAGTCTGATCTTGACTCCTATGTTTTCCGGCTGCGGATCCATGTAATTACCGCCTTGATTAAAGAAGATGAGTTTGGCCCTGGATTCGGGACGTGTGAAGCTTATATGTATGCCGCCGATTGGGCACATCTCCGAACTATTGGGCTTGATAAGACAAATAGAACTTAGGGTATTCCCCCGAGTAATAAGAGTCTTGCCGAGGCACTCCGAGCCACCCCCCAGAGGGCACGACCAGCCATTGTCGTAGATACCATTTCCGTTTCTATCGGCCCAAAATATATAGCTATCATCTGCCCCTCCTCCTACAGATGTCTGGAAATGCAGACCATAAGAGCCGGTGAAATCACTTGAACCAGGGGAGAACTCCCTCACTCCTATGCTATATGCCTGTGCTTGAGAAATCGCTAAACTAATTTCGTCAGCCAGATTAGTAAGAGCAGCGCCATCAGTGTATTTGGACTGATTTAATATTACGACTGTCAGTATCACAGACACTATAGCGATAGAGACTAGAAGTTCAGTGAGAGTAAAGCCCTTATTCATTTTGGTCATAGTGGACATAATAAGAAGTTATTGTACCGAGACTTGGCCAGTAGTAAAGACTGTCACCGATCTGGAGAGACCACCGGGGCTCCTCAGCACAATCTTAGCACCCTTCATGTTCGCCGGGTTAAATGATTGTCCACCGTTGTTAAAAAAGAGAAGTTGAGCCTCGGTACTAGGACGAGCAAAACTAAGATCCACTCGACCAAGGTTACAGATATCTGCGCCTGACGTTCTGACAACGCAGAGTGATTCAATATAGTTACCACGAGGAATATCAACTTTTCCTAGACATTCCGAAGCACCGCCTGTCGGACATGACCAGTCGCCGTCGTATATCTTGTTGCCATTTCTGTCGCCAAAGGACAGATACGCTTTATCGGAACCAGAACCAAGAAGACTGAAGGTGAGCCCATAAGAAGCGCCAAATTCGCTTGAAGCGGGAGAGAATTCCTTCACCCCTATGCCATAAGCTTGCACTTGAGAAATCGTCGAGCTAATCTCATCAGCCAGATTGGTGAGGGCAACCCCGTCTGTATAGGTCGACTGGTTTGAAACTATGACTGTCAGTATCACAGACACTATAGCGATGGAGACTAAAAGTTCGACGAGAGTAAACCCAAGATTTTTCCTAGAATAATGCGACATAAAAGAGATCTAGATTAAACACCAGGGACACCCAGGCACCTACTACAATAAAGGGTGCGAATGGAATCTCACTCTTCATTGTAAGCTTTTTGGTATTGTTTGGGAAGCCTGCCTTATTCCAAAAGAGGTACGCCAGGGAACCTGCGGCGCCGATCCAGAAAGCAAGGATGATAGCAGAGAAACCCTGCGTTGCTCCCAAGAGAAGACCGACAGAGAGTCCGAGCTTGGCATCGCGAGAGCCAATCCAGAGTGGAACCAACCAACAACCAACGATTAACGACTGACAACAAAATCGCCGCATAGACTAGCTTGTCTGGAATGATTTTATGGTGGATATCATAGATAACGATGACGATGTAAATGCAGAATACGGTCAGAAAAAGCAGATTTTGGAAAATTGAAAATTGAAAATTGAAAATTGTCGCAAATACTAACCCAGTTAGTATTTCGACTGCTGGATATTGCCAGGAAATTTTCTCGCCGCAGTTCAAGCACCGTCTGCGGAGAATAAGAAAACTAAATAATGGGATAAGTTCATACCACTCGAGAACCTTCCTGCAAGAAGGACAAGATGACCTACCAAGAAGCGTGCGCCCGGAACCCCAACGCAAGCCAACAACGTTGAGAAAACTACCAACGACAGTGCCTAAAACAAAAAGGACGACCACAGTCATCCTTTCAGTATACCCCCACATCTATATTCGGAAAACTATAGGTGTAGGGGTATAACAAACCCAAAATTATTTTTACGGACAGGCGACCTACCCAGCTAAGGAACTGACGAGAAGTTGTCTCACACCCTAGTCGCAGTCAGGATCCGCAGCACCGATCTGGTCGGCAGCATTTCTCTGCGAGGCGCCCGTGCTATCAACGCACCAATTTACCGTTCCACCTTCTCCAGGAAGAAGTGCGGACATGGCGTAAGCGGTGTTTGTTGAGACACATTCAAGGGTCGCGCCTGTAGGATAGTTCGTTTGAGTAGCGTAAGTCAGCATACTTGATACAGCGTCGTCGAACATGTTATCGCACGCGGCGGTAGCAGTGCCGTAGTTGCCATTATTATCGTAATAAATCTCGGCGGACGCTCTGGCTCCCGAAAGCTGAGCCTTGACCTTGGCGTCATTGCCCTTGCCTCGCGCAGTATTGAGAGATGCCAGCACCACCGACGAGAGAATACCGATGATGGCGATCACTACCAGAAGCTCGATGAGAGTGAATCCTCTTGTTTTATTGCTCATAGTAACTTTAACAATTTTATCTATAACTTATAAATCACCTGTTTCGAGTGACCTATCCATTATACCCTAGATCCCCGCGGAATTAGCAATGTCATAGATGGGGATAAGCACAGAAGCCAAAAGGACACCAACTCCTAGGCCCAAAAGGACAATCATGACCGGCTCAATCAAGCTCACCAAAGTATCAACCGCATTCATCACCTCTCTTTGGTAAAAGTGAGCCATGGTACCCAGAATTGAACCTAGTTCGCCGGATTCCTCGCCTATCCTGATCATCTGGGTCAGCATACCCGGGATTTCCTCATACTGGGCAAGCGACTGCGAAAACGAACTTCCTCCTTCCACGGCCAATAGACTTTCTTCAAGAATTTGTTTATACACTTCGTTACCCACCACAGCAGCGGTTACCTCGATGACTTTAACCATAGGAATACCGGATAGGACCATAGCACTCATGTTGTCAGAGATGATCGAAAGATAGAGTTTTCTGTAAAGACCGCCTATATAAGGCACTGTCAGCTTGAAACGGGCCAAAGCCACCCGGCCCTCGGCGGTGCGCGTATAGCGCACCACGAAAAATCCGAGAACGATCAGAGCGACAGGTAGGATGAAACCGTAATTAACCAAAAAATCACTAGTAGCGAAAACAATTTGACTGTAGAACGGCACCGCCTGGCCAGACTCAATGATAATGAGGCTTATCTTCGGAATGATGACGGTAAACATCAAGGTCATCACCGCGATAAAGACGGTAATGACGAAAGCCGGATAAACTAGGGCATTTTTGGCCTTAGAGACTACTTCGTAGTTGCGATCAAGATAATCAGCTAAATGGTTGAAGGTCTCGTTTAATTTACCAGTCTCTTCGCCTGATCTTACCATATTGACGTAGAAGTCGGAAAAGATGGCCGGGTGTTTGGCGAGCGCCTTCGAAATACTGCTACCCGCTTGCAAGTCATCGGCGACTTGGGTCAGACTTTTCTTAAGACTCTTGTTTTCTAATTCACTCGAGAGCAGAGAAAAAACCTTCAGGGCAGAGACCTGCGCTTCAAAGAGGGTGGCCATTTGCCGGGAGAGTATGACCACGTCTCTATGCGAGACACCCGAGCCAAATCGAATAGTAGATAACCACGATTCTTTCTCGGCTGGTTCTATCTTGGAAATAGTCAGTCCGCGTCTCTGCAGAGAACCAACAGCCACGTCAAGGGAGACCGCCTCAATCGAGCCAGACGCGAGTTTCCCAGAATTTTCGAGAGCTTTATAATTGAAAAGCATGGGTGTCTATTTATAGTGATTTATGGTGAGTATGATCGAACCAGCTTGTTGAGCTATATCATACGCTCAAGCGTCTTGGGATTAGAGGAAAATAGAAAAGCATTCTCTATGGTTACTTCCCCCGACCTGACCAGTCCGGCCAAGTGCCTATTGAGATCAACCATCCCCTCTTCTGAACTGGTCTCGATCACAGAGGAAATCTCTTGGGTTCGCTTATCGCGGATTAGATTAGCGGTAGCGCTATTGTTGATTAGAAGCTCGTATGCGGGAATAAGTCCGCCAGAGATTCTGGGCAAGAGACGCTGGGAAAAGATACCTAAGAGAGACCCCGCCAGCTGGATACGGATCTGGGTCTGCTGGTCGGCTGGAAACGAATCAATGATGCGATCCACGGTTTGACTGGCATTGTTGGTATGCAGAGTCGAGAGTACCAGGTGCCCGGTTTCAGCGGCAGTGACTGCGGTGGAAATCGTCTCCGGGTCGCGCATCTCGCCGATCATCACAATATCAGCATCCTGGCGAAAGATACCTTGAAGAGCGCCATGGAAATCAGGGGTGTCGAGTTTGACTTCACGTTGATCAATGATAGCCTTTTTGGATTCGAAAATATATTCGACGGGATCTTCTATAGTGATGATGTGCTCAAGCCGCTCGAGATTAATCGCCTCTATCATGGTAGCGAGCGTGGTTGACTTACCCACCCCAACCGGACCCACTACTAGAAAAAAGCCCTGCTGACGCTTGGCAAAAGTCTCGAGAATCGGCGGCAGATTCAGCTCCTCCAAACTCTTTACTTTGGTCGGCACTAACCGCATGGCTACATTCAACTTGCCAAGCGAGAGAAAGGCGTTACAACGGAAACGCATTTTGCCGGCATTACTGTAGGCAAAGTTAACTTCTTTGCGGTTTTCGAATTCTGTCACCATCTCCGGAGAAAGAAAAGCCTTGAGAAATCCCTCCATGGTCGTGCGCGAGAGCACGGGCATCTTGACTAGAGGAATCAAGAAGTTCGAGACTCGAATGACCGGCGGCCGACCTTCCGAAAGATGGAGATCGGAAGCGCTTTCTTTGACTACGATGTCGATCAGTTCATTTAAAAGTTTTTCTTGCATGGTAGACAGATTATTGGGTTTCTAAATCGGCAATTTCCAGAGCCTCCCTAACCACTTCCGAAGGGACAGTTGTCGCCTTAACGATATAACTTTTGATGCCAAGCGACTTTGCTTGCTCAATTTTATCCCAGTTACTTTCGTTAGTGAGCATGATGATAACTGAATTGGGAACAAGTTTCTCTTTACGAATAGTCTCTAGAAGTTCAATGCCGTCGATATCCGGCATAATGACATCAAGAATAAGAACGTCGGGCTTGGCGCCGCCGTGCAGTTTAGCCAGCGCCTCTGCGGCACCGGTGGCCACATCAACAGCAGCACCTGCGTGCTCGAACTTCTTTCGATACATATCGAGCAGAAACTTATCATCATCCACTATGAGAACACCATGTTTTTTATGCATCTTGATTGTTGTTTCTAACGGTACTCACTTGTACATTATAGCTTATTAATTTCCTCAAATGGAATGATTCTCCGGAAGGCCTTGAGGATGGCATCTTCTTTCATGGAAAGCATGCCTTTGGCGCGCGCCGCCTTGTGAAGTTCTGCTTCTATCGGGTTTGTGAGAATAACTGCCTCGATATCTTTGTCCATCTCAAGGACTTCTATCACAGACACACGTCCAGAGGTGCCATTGGGACATTCAGGCGTTTGCTCAACCCCATAAACCTCTTTACCAAAAGTGAGTTGCTGCTTGAATTCTAGAGGCAAATCTTCAAATTCTTTGTCAATCATCAGCTTGATAGAATCTTTGACGGCCATCGGCTTGCCGCCGTTTGGACAGAGCGTGCGCACCAATCGTTGGGCCATCACAAGCGCCAGAGTCGGGGCTATGAGATACGGATCTACGCCCATGTCTATCAGCCGGGGGATAGCCCCAATGACATTGTTGGTGTGAAGGGTGGAGAAGACAAGATGCCCAGTCAGCGCTGCCTGAATGGCAAGTTGGGCTGTTTCTTTGTCTCGAATCTCCCCCACCATGATAACGTCAGGGTCTTGCCGCAAGGTTGTGCGCAGACCGGTGGCAAAGGTGTAGTCTATCTCTGGGTGTATTTGGGACTGCGAGACACCTTCCATGCTGTATTCTACCGGGTCCTCGAGTGAAAGCACATTCTTACGTTCCCTGTCCACTTCTTTGAGCATCGCATAGAGAGTGGTTGACTTACCGGAACCAGTCGGACCCGTGATAAGCACCAAACCGTAAGGCCGCTGGAGCACTCTTCTTATTAGTGTCAGGTTGGCGGCCGAGAAACTCAAGTCATCAAGAGTTCTCAAACCTTGGGACTGATCAAGAATACGCATCACTATTTTCTCACCGTAATAGGTTGGGAAAGTGGAGACTCGGAAGTCAATTTTTCTGCCTTCAATTTTAGCGGAAAAGCGACCGTCTTGGGGTTTGCGCTTTTCATCTAGGCGCATATTCGAGAGAATTTTAATGCGGGCCACGACTGCTGAATGGACCTTGAATGGCAAGATGAGCGAGACATTGAGTATGCCGTCAATGCGGAAACGTATCCGAACATTTTCATGCGTCGGCTCGATGTGGATATCTGAAGCCTTGCCTTCAGAAGCATAACTTAAGATAGTGGCGACAATCTTGGTGACGGGAGCATCTTCGACTATATTGGCTTCGGACGATTTCTTCGTTTTTTTCTCCTTTGCTTCTGAGGGAGCCGTAGACAAGAGTTCCGATTCGAGCTCAGAGAGCGCTTTGGTTACTTCTCCGGAGAGTCCCGTGTATTTTTCCATGATCACAGCAAAATCATGCTCACCGATGAGAAAAAGTTTGTAAGGCATCCCAATGCGTGCGGAGATAAAGTTAAGCGCATCACGAGCCTCCAAATTATTCGGGTCTATAGCGCCGACTTCAAGCACGCCGTCCTTGATTCCTATCGGTGCTACTCGATAATGCTCCGCCGATTCTTGCGGTATATATTCGAGTATCGAGCCTGGGACTTCTATATCCTTGAGACTTCTGGTCGGAATACGAGGGACTGACCCTTTGTTATTGACAGAGTAAGCCATCGTTTTCAATCCCGACCGATAATATCGAAGGGGTTTGGCCTGCCGGTTGCCTGCTCTGGTATCGCAGTGCTGAAGTCGGTCAGTAGGAGATAGCCGGAGGAAGAGAATATCGATTGGTCTAAGGTTACTTTTTGTAATTCTCCACGTATTTTTATGAGATCGTCTCCGATTGCGGAAGCTGACGATTCAGAAGGCACCGTAATTGCCTCCGATTTAAAGAAAAAATTATATAAGAATATCGCCACGACCAAGAGAGCGACTACTACCAGTGTTCCTTTGTTTTTTTTAAGTATTTCCATATTATTTCTAGTGAGTTCGTCGAACTATTTTAGCCAGTACGTCTCAACCGATATTTTGTAGTCATAAAGACCAGACTCGCTTGTCCGAAAAGAGATCGATTTGATATCCAAGATGCGCAAACTTCTCTCCATGTCGATAAGCAGGCGTGTAAAGTTCTCATAGTTGGAGACAAAATCGAAAGAAACTGTGGCCTTCTCGTAGACTTTCGCGTTCTCCGGTAGGACAATGAGACTAGGATTCGCACCCGTACCCACTTCTGCCTTAACACTCTTGATAGAGATACCGTATCGCGAAGCCATACCGTCAAGATCGAGAGCGAGCTTGACGATATCAATATTGTCCGGCAGAACTTTGTTTATGCGCTCAACTTCTGCCTTGGGAAACGTCTCATAAGTCACGAGCAAGCGATCCCTCAATTCGATGATGGCAGAGACATTTTGCAGGACGTTTTTGTACTCGCTGGAGAGAAGACGTAATCTTTTCACTTCCTGGTATTGACCATTGGTAAAGGTGTAGAAAAGCCCGACGGACAAGAGAAGGAGGATGATGGCAGAATTAGTTTTCATTTTAGTTTGGTGTTGATGTAGCAGTCGATGTAGCAATAGGAGCGGGAGCGCCGAGACGCTCCACTTCTCTCTCATATGACACTAAACTCGGATCCACGGTCGCCTTGAAAGCAAAAGTGACGTCTCCCTTCGTATTGAGCCTGAGGTCAGAAAAAATAGAGTCTTTAAAATATGGACTCTTGTCGAAAATTTCGGCCTGGAGAGCAAGTGCGGCGTACCCCCGCGCCTCGCCCACCATCGCAAGTTCCAGGCCTTGTTGGGTCATCGAGTAACGGAAATCGCTGAAACGCACCGTCCTCGGAGTGGAAACTTCTAGGAATGCAAATAAGGAAGAGAGGTTTTGATGCGCTAGAATCAACTCTCTAGACGAGGTAATACGATTGTTGAGACGGGTCAGTTCACTGATCACTTCTGACTGGAGAGTCGCTCGGGCATTCTCTAAGTCAACACCCATCTGATCGATACTGTACTTGAGATAAAGTCAACACCCATCTGATCGATACTGTACTTGAGATAAAACTTGTATCCGAACATCCCTAGAGCCAAGACGACCGAGATATTGAAAATAATCCAAGCCAAAAAAGAGAACAGGCTTTTCTCTTGGGTCTTTCGCCCCATTGGAGCACCCGGGATAGCGGATGAGATAGGGCCCTTGGGGATGAAAGATGATTGAAAGTTCGGTCCCATTTCACCAAATTATATAACATAAATCAATTTACTAAAACACAAAGAGTGTTTATAACTTCTAATGTGTTCTTTCGCCTATGTGATTCCGCTATCGTACGTACTACTTGGGTGCCAGACAACTTTCATATTCAGTCATTATACAAAGAGACTTATCAGATTGGTAACAGAATACCCAAGCGCGACAAGCTTGGGCTATATACAAAACGGGCCAGCTTGCCGAAGCAAACTGGCCCGAGGACACAAGATGCAAGATCGAAGGCTAGGCCCAGACCCTGCGGGAACGGAGGCCCTGAGAGCGAAGCGCCGGAATGAACCAGTCGACGCTGAACCCGTCGTCACCCCAGAGCGCGCCCGGCACAAGGCCGCCACAGAAACGAGAACCTAAACACATCGTCACATTCTGCTGGTCCAGATGCTTACCCCTTTCAAAGAAGACGTCAGCTTCCATCAGCTGACGCTCGAGCGCGGTGATACCGATCTGGTGCTCGGCCGTGAGGTCATCCTCTGACTTGTTGGCGAACTCCTCGTCGGCTTCGCAGACGTCCTTGACCCAGAGGGCGTAGGAGCCGTTCTTCGGGTCGCGGTTGTTGGTCGGGATCGACTTATCGAGGTCGCGCTCATACTGCCAACACGCGAAGTGCTCCTTGAGCGCCTTCTGTATACCCTGGAGCGGACCGTGGTGGTCACCCGTCCAGCCCAGAATCTCGCAGGCGACAACGACAAGTCGTACCAGACCAACACCCTGCGGCTTCTCCGGGATACGAAGCGTCGAGAAGTCCGGCTTCTGTTGCAAGCCGAAGAGCTTCCCGTAGACCCCTTCCCAGCGGAGAAGGTCGGAGGAGTCGGAGGAGAAGTCCGCAGTGTTGATGCGGAACCGCGAGTAGAACTGGCGTGCGCTCTTGCGAAACGCACCCATTTTACCAATGATCACCTTCGCCTCATCCTTCGAGAAGTTCATCTCGCCGATGAGAGCACCGGCAATCTCGCCGACCTGTCCAGACGTTGCGGGGACCTTATCATACTTGCGCATGATCCTTTCCTCCTTGTAAGGTTGTAAGGAACAAATTGGGACGGAATTGTCCCTTTATGTCTACCGTCGGTCTATCACACCCAAACAACAATGTCAAATTTTTTCGTAATCCCCCAACACTCTCCTATTCCTCTTCAGAGAGTTTGCGCAGAGCAAGACCGATAGCGACGGCAAATTCTGGGCCAGTTTCTTTAAGAATATTTTCGAGAAAGGCTGGTGCGGAAACTTTATTGAAAGGGTTGGCTATGACCACATCTGTCTTAAAATTATTTTTGGCCAGTTCAGCGAGA
>Ga0076052_103_pt1 | contig 71557 bp, 57 predicted proteins | sample RifGroB1_FD_68083 | JGI IMG/M metagenome (GOLD analysis project Ga0076052, IMG submission 68083) | Parcubacteria bacterium GW2011_GWB1_49_7 | reverse complement strand
TTAACGGTGGCCGGTACGGGAGGGTTAACCTTTAGTGGAGTGGGTGGAGAGATCACCTTCACCAATGGCGAGACGATCGACAATGATACCGATGGCACCATTACCTTAACGGCCCCGACCACCGCCCTGTCCGGGGATCTGGCCATTAACGGGGGCAATATTACGACAGCCCTGACCGCTGATTCCACCCTGACGGTCACGGGAACGCTCACCGCCAACGGGACACTGGATGCCAACGGCGCCTTTACCCTGGGGGACAATGGGGATACCGGTGCGATTGATACCACTACCTGGGACATTGATACGTCCGGCAACTTTAACACCTCAGGGACAATCACGGCAGCCACCGACGAAACCATCAATGGGGTTGATATTTCCTCAGGAGCCATCTCTGATGTCACTGACTTAGCTTTAGTTCTGGGAGCAGGAAACGATCTTACCATTGATGCGGCGACCACCGACAACACCGGCACCACAGGCATCATCAATATTGATCTTGATTCAACCGCCTCTCAACAAGCAGTCAACCTTGATATCGAGACCATCACCGATGCGGCCATTGATACTTTAATAGGCTTAGATGTCTTAGCCACTCAAACTTCAACAGATAACGATGTTGTTTACGGCATAAGAGTTCAGAATCTGGCCGGAACTCCTGACGCCGGCAATGAATACGCCATTTATCAAGCAGGAACATCCTGGGACTATGGCCTCTACATTGAAGACGACGCTCTTTTCAACACGGCCGTTTCAGTCAACGGTAATACCACCCTGGGCGATACCAATGCCGACACTTTAACTATTAATGCCGGCTCATCCGGAACTGGCATTGCCTTTGGTGATTCTTCTTTTGCCAACTGTACGGCTTTAGAAACCGTTTCAGGTGTTTTAACCTGTGGCACGGATGATACCGGCGGTGGTTCTTCGGCTTGGAGCAGTTTAACCGACCCGGCAGCTAACTTAACTCTGGCCATGGCCGCTTACAATACTACTTTTAACTGGGATCCAGGCGCTGATAGTGCTGAAACCAACTTCTCGCTGACTACTCAGGGAGAGGACACCACTGGGACCGGAGATCAAGACCAAGTCTTACTAGCTCTTTCTCAAACTGCTAATGGCGTGGATGTTGACCAAGCGGCTGACGCTTTACTGACCTTTGCTAATGCTGATGCTGATGATCCAGTGGTGAATGCTATCAGATTTGATGCTGGTGGCGCTGGCACTGACTTTACTTATGGCATTAACTTTGATGCCGCTTCCTTTGGGACAGCGGAGCTGCTGCTTTCTAACGGCGAAACGATTGCTAATACCACTGACGGCACCATTACGCTGACGGCCCCGACCACGAACCTTTCCGGCAACTTGGATGTTGATGGTTCAAGTAGCGACATCGCGGGTACACTCAATCTTTCCGGTAATACCCTGGCTTCTTCTGGTGATTTAGTGATTGACCCAACAGGCGGCGGAGTGAAAATCGGTACTGGCACCCCGGGTACAGTTGATTTAGCTGGAGATGATTTGTACGTCACGGGCGACCTAGAGGTAGCAGGCACGATCTACGGCTCGATTTCAGGCTCTGCCGGCAGTCTGGCCTGGGATGACCTGACTGATCCGGATGCCGCTCTTTCCTTAGCGATGGCTGAGTACCCCACTACCTTTAACTGGAATACGGCGGCCTCTTCGGCTGCCTTTGATGGCTTTACCTACTCTTTGACCAATGATGCGACGACCGATGGCGGGAATCAGCGAGTGGTGGTCATTAATAATGCGGATGATGCCATTGCCACCGGGACGACTGAAAACCTGTTGGTCTTGAATAACGCGGATGCCAATGAAGCAGTCACGACGGCCCTCTCTCTTAACTGAACCAACTATTCAGTTAGTGGGTGGAACTTCCATAGATATTGACTCCCCCACCCTTGATCTGTCCACCCAAACGGTGGATGTCACTTTAAATGCGGCGGCTGATGCCCTTAACTTCGATTCCAACACCCTGTCGATTGATGCTAGTGCTGATCGGGTTGGTATTGGGACAGCGGCGCCGGTCAGCGTTCTCGACGTCGAAAGCACGACTGGCGCCAATCTTGTCATCGGCAGAAATGATACCGCTGTTTTAAGCGGTGAAGCGATCGGATATCTTAGTTTTTATAGTAATGATTCTGACACCACGACAAACACGGTCGGCAGAATCTCCACCGTGGCAACGGGGAACTTCAGCGGTGGCCAATCGGGAGATGTCCGCATGGATTTTGCTACAGCCGGCAGCGGATTAGGCTTTACCACCAAAATGAGTCTTGACGGTAGAGGCCAGCTTGGGCTTGGCACCACCACCCCGGGAATCACCTCCAGCACCGAACCGGCCATCACATTGACTGAAACGTCAGACAGCTTAAACGGTTCATATCTTGAGTTTTCTAAAACTAGCAACAACATTACCGACGGTAAAAGAATTGGCATGATTAGCTGGCATGCCGGCAGCGCTAACAACCAAATTGCCTCCATTCAAACACTAGTTGAAGGCACCAGCGAAAATTCCGGAGAAATCTACTTTATCACTATGAACGCCGGTTCCTCATCGACAAAGATGATCATCGATGAAAACGGCAATATCGGTATCGGCGACACCACTCCCGCCGCCCTACTCACCGTCGGTGACGGCGATCTATTCCAGGTTAACTCATCAGGCATCATTGCTACCATTGATGGCGTGGCCCACGTTATTGATGACGTCTCCGGCGATTTGACCTTAACTTCCAATAGCGGCACTGTCGATATCGTCGGCGACCTTTCCGTTTCCGGCGGTGATATTACCGGCGCTAATGGTGCTGCGATCGACATCGGGGAAGTTAATAGTGGTGATATTACTTTCACTGGTGATCTGCTGGCCGCCTACAACGCCAGTTTTGGCAACAACACCTCGACGATCGATACTAACTTAGGTGTTGAGATCGATCATGCTTTCACCACCGCTGATGGTTCTGAGGCTGGGCTGGGAGTTAACACGAGTTATAACTTCACTGCCTCCGCTACTTCGATCGTCAACGGCATTCTCAACATAGTTACTGCCAACACGATCAATGAAAACGGCTTCGACGTGGACATCAGAGGTTTAAATAGCACGGTGCAAAACCAGAGTGGCTCCACGGCCAATGACATTACTGCCGGCTACTTCCTGGTAGACCAAAATGATCTATCTCCTGGCCAAGTTGACACTGCTACCGGTATAGAAACCATGATTGATACCGCCAGTGGTTCTGTGATTGACATCGGCTACGGCTACTACTCAAACCTCGCCAACGCGGGCACCCTCAACACCTACTATGGCATTTATATCAACGACGTCATCGAGGGCACCCAAACCAATGCCTACGGCATCTGGGCTAATGAAGGCGACTGGGTGCTGGCTAGTGATGGTGACGGTGTTCGCGGCGGTACCGGTGGTGGTGATATTTGGTTAGGTGCCGGCGGCGATTTAGCACTTTACCACAACGGCACCGATTCCTTTATCCTCAATACCACCAACGACCTTTATTTTGGCGCCGACTCTGACTCGGCGGCATCCCAAATCCAGTTTGGCGACCAGGGAGGCTCCAATGTCTATGGCTACTTTATCACCGGCACCACCAACACCGGCGACTTTGCCGTCGACACCAACACTCTGTATGTTGATGCTTCCGCTGACAGTGTGGGCATTGGGGATACAGGACCAGATGCAAAACTTGAGGTTTTGGCAACTACAGAACAGCTAAGGCTGACCAATGTGGACGACACCACCGATGCCAGATTTACTGTTTCTTCAACCGGGGACTTGACCATTGACATGCTGGGATCAGGAGCTACAGATCAGTTGATTTTGGCCGATGCGGACACCATTAACATCGGCGGCTCTGGTTCCACCGACGTTGCCTATAACGTCATCGGTGATTCAACAACCGGCGCTATCGGGGGTGTCGTGGGGTCTGACGACGACCTCTATATCGAAGGAAACCTCCAAATTGATGGAGTTGTTTCCGGAGACAGCACCGATTCTCTCCGTCTCCAAGCCGGTGGCACAACCACGGGCGTTGCCGGCAACTCGTCAATCTCTTTCCTCGACTCCTCCGGCGCAGTCAAGGGCCGCTACGACACCGCTGATACTATCAACGATCGCTATGGTGATGGTGGCGACGGCGACATCGAAGTGGTCACTAGTGGTGCCACCGGCAATCAAGTCAATAGTCCCTTTAACTGCCAAACCACCGACGGCCCCGATGCTGACTCCAACCCTGATTGTGCGGCCATCGACATCACTGCCGCTGCCTCGTACACCAGCACCGTCACGGTGAGCGACTCGACACCCGACTTTACTGCCGGCGATCAAGCTATTGTTATTCAAATGACCGGCACCGGTGCCGGCAACTACGACATTATGGAAGTCGACTCGACTGGAACCGGTACTATCACCTTCACCACCAATCTCGCCAACGCTTATCAAGCAACTGGCGCCCAAGTCGTCCGCATACCTCAATACAACGATGTTACTATCAACTCTTCTACCAATATCACTGTCTCTGCCTGGAACAGCGGCACCGGTGTGGGAGGCGTTCTCTACATTAAAGCTAACGGTACATTCACAAATAGCGGAACAGTCGAGGGCAACGAACTGGGGTATGCCGGAGGAACAGGCGGTAGCGGTGGTAGCGGAGGTACTGGGGCAGCAAACTGCTCCGGCACCGGCTCGAACAATGGTAATGACGGTACAGACGGCAGCGACGGTACAGCTGGAGGTGGTCCTTCAAGTGGTGGAGGATTAGGCGCAGGAGGTGATCTTGGTCAGCATGGCTCATACTTAAGTGGTGACGCAGGTGGTGGCGGTGGTGGTGAAGCAGGTGGAGGCGGCGGAGGCGGAGCTTATGGCGCGGCCTCAACTGCCGGAACCACTGGTGCCGATGGTGGTAGTGGAGCCGGACCCGACGGAGCTGGTGGGACGGCCGAGGGTACGGCCGGATCAGCCGACTCTGCCAGAGGCAACAACACTCTTTCGACTCTCTTCATGGGTGGAGGAGGAGGAGGCGGTGGTGGTGGAGGCGGTGGTGGTGAAAGTGCCTGCGCCTCAATCAGTGCTAGCGCTAACACCGCTGCTGGTGGTGCCGGATCTAATGGAGGAGACGGCGGTATTGGCGGCGGCATTGTAGTTATTTCCGCAAACACTCTCACTAATAACAGCACAATTAGAGCTAATGGAGGAACTCCTTCAGATCCCTCAACTGCCACTGCTGGAACTGATGGGTCAGTCGGCGCGTCCGGTGATCGTGCTTCTGGAGGTGGAGGAGGAGGTGGGGGAGGTGGTGGTGGCGGCGGTGGAGCCGGAGGAACAGTTTGGCTTATCAGTAGCAATCTCACCGAGGGCACTTACCAGGCTACTACAGGAAGTGGAGCTACAGGCGCCACAGGTGGAAACGGCGGCAGTTGTGCGGATGTCGGAGCTTTGGATGCTGGCGGGGGCGGGGGCGGAGGTAAAAACGGTACCGGAGGAGGTTCTGGAGCCTGCAACCTCGGAGCAGGAGCAAGCGGCGGTGCCGACACCGGCAACGGCGGGGCCGCCTCTGCCGGCAGAACCTTGTTGTCCTCATATAACGGTTATGGCACTCTCTTTGCCGGTGCCATCAACACCACCAACGCCGACGTAGCCGAGTACTATGTTTCCGGCGACCCCTCAATCGGCGCGGCCGATGTGGTAGTGATCGGTGAAATCGGCACCACCGACATCACCGAACCCGACGGCACTCAAAAAGTTGTCACTGAAGCCGTTTTACATAAAGCAGACAAACCTTATGATCCCCAGTTACTTGGCATCGTCTCAACCGAGCCTGGTTTTATTCTGGGTTCAAGCGATACTGCCTCCAACTCGGCCAAACGCGCTGTGGCCTTGACTGGCCGGGTGCCGGTCAAAATCTCCCGCGATTCGGCCCCGATCATGATTGGTGACGCCCTGACTTCATCAGCCGAACCCGGCAAAGCCATGAAAGCGACCGAAGCGGGTCAAATCATCGGCAAGGCCCTCGAACCCTGGGACCCGCTAAACGGCGGCGACCGGATTATGGTCTTTGTCTCTTTGGGTTGGTACGACCCTCTCATTCGTCTCACCGATACCGGAGACTTAGAAATTACTCCCGTTGACAATACCGCCACCGACTCAGGCACGCCGACCACAACCAGCCAATACCAAATAATTGACGGCGCCGGGAAAATTATCCAACGAGTGGCCGCTTACGCTTCCGCCGCCATCGCCAATCTCAAAACAGGCTACATCGAAACCAAAACATTGGTCGCCGACAGCATTGTCTTGGCCGGCCAAAACCTGCAAGACTACATCCAAAGTGTCGTTGACCAAACCATTGCCGCTCTGCCGGAAAATGCACTCGGTGGTAATACCAATCTCATCTCACCTATACCAGGCGAAGATCTGACTATCAAACTCAAAGAAACTGAAGGCGGTGATTCCAGCAAGCTACAGGTTGTCAACGAAAGTGACGAGGTTGTATTGACCGTCGACGATAAAGGCAACCTCACCACTCTTGGCCAAATCACCGCTGAGAGTATTGAAGCGACTGGTAGCTCCGAACTCGGCGAACTACTCGTAACCGGTGATGCCACTGTTTCCGGCACGTTGACAGCGGGTGATATTGACGCCACCTCATCTCGACTCGCCTACCTTGAGAGCCAAATCGCCCAATTTGAAGAAGTCAAGGCTCGCACCTTGGAAGTGACCGAAGCCACAGTCTCCGGCACGCTTTATGCTGACACCATCAATAACTTTGACCAAATGCTCGCCAATGCCTTCACTCAGCCGTCACTGATCAATACCATCCTCGGCAATGTTCAGGAAGTGAATCCGTTTGACGGCTTTGACCTCAATACCGCCAACGCCGAAGACCTTAACCTCGAGTTGTCTGACCTAAGCCTAGATGTTGAAGACATCGCTATCAACGCCTCCGCCATCTTTATCAACGACTACTTTAAAGTGAATGGCGCGGGATACGTGGCTGGCTCACTTGGCGTCGGCCAAAACTTGGTGGTCGGTGATGGTATCCAGATCGGCAACGGCGCCATCGCCTACCGACCCAGCGTCATCGACGAAAGTACCGTTTTGTACATCCAACCGGAACGCATCGGCACCCTGTCGTTCCTTGGCAACTTGATGACGCTGAGCGCTGATGGCACCGTCAGTATCAACGGTGACCTCCGGGTGGCCGGCGACGTTGACATTGCTGGTGAAACCAAGGTCGGGACATCGCTCCTGACCAACTTGATCAAACCATTGAATGACGGGCCAATCCAAGTCCAACTGGGTAGTGAAGCCAGCGGCTCCGGCCAGCTCAGTAATTCACGGTTTGAAATCGTTGACGAACTAGGGACACCAGTCGCCACCATCTCTGCCTCAGGTGAAGCCAACTTCTCTGGTGGCGTGGGGGTAGGCACTGGCACAGTGGAGACCTCAGAACCTGGTGTCTTTCTGACCACCAACACCGCCGGCAAAGCTTACTTGCCTACTGGCTCCACTGAGGTCATCATCAAATCAGACAAGCTTACCGCCGATACGCTCATCTATGTCACTCCACTTGGCAGTACTAATAATCAAGTCCTGTACGTCAAGCAACAGGTGCCAGAAAACCCTGATACCTTGACCAAAGAAGGGAAATTCGTCGTTGGTCTCGACTTTGCCCTCACCCAAAACGTGGAATTCAACTGGTGGATTATTCAGTAGCTACTCACACGCATAATATGCGCCTGTGACTGGCGAACTAATACCACAATGAGCCGCACTTTCATCAATCTCTTGGTCGGAGGCGTTTTCTAAAATTGTATAGAGAGTGTAGTCTTGACCACTGTCAGTTTGGGTATAACTAAACTCATCCGGCAGGTCTTTCATATACGTCACTCCATCCCCACCCGCCGTCATAAAACTACTGGTACAAGCACTCGTTTCCGGTGTAGCCACCGGACCACAACCCAAAATGGCGCTATTCACATCGCTTTGTGGGTAAGATTGGTAGTCGTTATAAAACAAGCGCAGGGCGTTGCGTAACTGCCCAAGACTGGCCTTGGCCCGAGTATCTCTGGCCCGCTCACGCATCCCCAGCAGGTTAGGCAACAGAATACCAGCCAAAACGCCAATGATGGAAATCACCACCAGTAGTTCAACTAAGGTAAAACCAGTTTTAAGTTTAGAGTTCATAGTTATAAGTTTAGAGTTAATAGTAGAGAGAGAACTTTCTATCAACTATTAACTATAAACTATTCACTACTCCGTCACCAACGTATGCCCGGTAGTGGGATAGGTATTCGTACTGGCGATGCCGTAATTACAAGTGCCAATCACACAATCAGTACCGGAGTAAACCATGACCACGTCGTTAACATCCTTCGTCAGTTCTCCATCCTGTTCATTTTCCAAATAGGCGTATAACTGAAAGTAAGTGCCATCCGAAGAATCATAGTAATAATTGTAGCCGCTCGGATCAGTGGGTAAAACGTTCATATACAAGGCCCCGTCGGTCGGATTATCCGGATCAGTAAAAGGATTACTCCAAGTCTGACCGGCAATGCCAGTGTTACCGGTGCCAGTCGGATACTCCCCATGGTCGTTGTAATAGGCCTCTAGTGCTTTGGTAATGTTCAAAAGGTCTGCTTTTCGGCGAGCATCACGGGACTTTAGCTGCGAGGTCCCAAAACTGGTAATGCCAAGCACTGTCAGGACCCCCAAAATCGCGATGACGATCAATAGCTCAATCATCGTAAAACCCCGCTTGTCGCCCATCCGCCGGACGAACAAAGCAGACAAGCTACGCCAACCAAATCTTCTTACCATACTATTAACTATAAACTATTAACTATCTACTTACCTTTCACAGCGTAAATACAACGGCACTTCTTCCTCTGTACAACCGCCGGTGCACCCACTGACCGCAAAACACGCTGCATAAGACTGGTATTCAGTAGGACAATCACCATCCAGTAAAAGAGCTTCCGTGTAAAACACACACACCCCATCCACGCCAATCACCCACGCCCCCTCCTCGTCCCAGTCACCGGCAGCCACCGACCCGCCCATGGCAATGCCGTAGTTGTAACTGGGGTCATCGTAATAACAACCGTTGGTTTTGTCACAACCAGAACTGGCAATGTTCGGGTCATTCGTATTCTCCAACTGCACCAGCACCCGGTATCCCCGACACGCATCGCCGCCGAAAGTAAAATACCTGTAGGGTTGATCATCGTACGGATCACAGGGAATTTCCCGCAAGTACGGTAGCATCACACTACTCCCACACTGGGTAAAAAGGTTAAAGTCAGGGTAACAAGCGTTGTCGTTATAGTAGTCCTCAAACGCTACTTTCAGTTTTTCCAAATCGTCTTTGCGCTGTGCATCCCGCGCACGACTGAGCTGGCGAGCATAACCAGCGTAGACTGCGACACTCAGTAAAGCGATCAAGGCAATCACCATCAGAACCTCAATCAAGGTAAAACCTTGTTTGACGGCAGACAGACCACTATACCATTTTCTCAAGTAAAATCCACTTTTCTTCGGGTTTTGATTGCCTCTCATAGTTTTTCCTAGAGAATTCACCCTTGACTGTTAGACATTAGCTGTTCACCATAAAATTACTGACTATTTTCACTATAAACTATTAACTGTAAACTATTAACTACCATGAAAAACCTCGCCGCTCTTTTTACTCGCCTCACCAACTGGACACTTTACGGTTTACTGCTCCTCTCGCCGCTTTTGGTCCTGCCGTTTACCCGCAACCTGATCGTTGATACCAAACTGCTCTTGATTTTCGTTGCTTTATTTATCGTACTGATCACCTTTGCGATCAAAACTCTTTCTGAAGAACGTTGGGAGCTGGCAGTCTCTCCGCTCACCTTTCCACTGGTGATGTTTGGCCTGGCCGTTTTACTGTCTACACTTTTAACGAATAAGTACCCAGTTGAAGCTTTTATGAGTCAGGGCGGGGCGCTGCTCGTACTCGTTTTCGTGGCCCTTTTCGCCGGCTCACTTGTTAAAGGCGACCACACCCAACCAGTAGTCAGAGTACTCGGTTTTTCCGGCGCGCTGCTCAGTCTGTCAATGCTGCTACAATACTCTGGTTGGGGACCAACGCGGTTGATCAACAGCACTTCTTCATTTGAACTACCCCATACCTTGCTTTTTAATCTCAGTGGCTCATCTTTTGTAGCCATTCAAGTTATTGTCTTGGCGCTGATCGGCTCGATCGCGTGGAGTGTTTCACGTAAAACTTGGGCTTGGCCGGAAATTTTACTAGGAGTCATCAACCTGGTTGGGCTCACAATCGGCGTGTGGTCAATGCTGCCGGGTCGAATAGCTCAAGTCGTCATCCCTTCACTGCAAGCCAGCTGGACTGTACTGCTGAGAAGCCTGGAATCTTGGCAAAGCGCCCTGATTGGCCAGGGCCCAGCCGCCTATGCCAACGCTTACGCCCAGTTCAAGCCGCTCTGGACTAATGGTCAAGTTTATTGGCAAACCAATTTTGGCACCGGCACCAGCGGGCTGTTCACCCTCCCGGTAACCCTTGGTCTGCTTGGTTTACTAACCTGGATTTTCCTTCTCACTCAAGTCATTAAACAAGCTCGAGTCGGCCAGAAAAGTGCTCGCCCACTCTGGTGGCTACTGACTGCCTCTTTTGTCATGCAGATCTTGCTGCCGCTCAACTTAGTGGTCATTAGTATTCAAATGGCGTTACTCGTCTTTTGGGTAGCAGCCAACCAAAGCCATTTTTCCCTCCTGCAATTTAAATCTGTTCGGCTCAGCACCTATCCGGCTAGACTCGAGTTCATTAAACGCTTCACCAGCAAAAACAACTGGTTTATCAGTATCTCAGCCATCATCTTACTGTTAGCGGCGATCGGGTTGGGGTACGGCGTTGGTCGTGCTTACGCGGCCTACCACTTTATGTACCGAGCCAATCAGGCATTGACCGCTCAAGACGCTATCGCCACCTACGACAACCAACGTCGAGCTGTGGCTCTCAACCCCTACATTGACAGCCTCCGACGTGACTATGCTCTCACTAACTTGCAAATAGCCCTAGCGCTCGCCAACAACGCCGAGCTCACCGAAGAACAACAACAGCAAGCGGTCCAGTTAATCAGCCAGTCCATCAGAGAAGGCCGCGCCGCGACCATCTTGGATCCACGCGACGTCAACAACTGGCTCGCCTTAGCACAAATCTACCGCACTCTGATCGGCGCGGCCAACGAGGCCGACACTTGGGCCATCAACAGCTTGGCCAACGCCGTTCAAGTCAATCCAATCAATCCGATCACTCGTTTGGAAATCGGTCAACTCGCGCTCGGTGCTGGCAATGCCCAGGAAGCAGCTCGCTACTTTTTGCAGGCGGTCCAGCTCAAACCCGATTTACCAATTGCCTATTATCAACTCGGGCTGGCTTATCAAGCTCTCAACCAACTGGAAAGTGCTCAAGCAGCCTGGCAGCGCGCGCTCGAACTCCTGCCCTCCACCAGCGACGACTACCTGACTTTAAGTCAACAGTTGGATGAACTGGCGGAAACTATTGAGGCCTCCAAAGGTGCCGGTGTGACCGAGGAAGCAACAACACCCGACAACACTCCGAACGTCACTGAACAAAACGTCCAACAACAAGAAAGTGATATCGTCACCCCTGGTGAGGATGCTTCACTTTAAAACTTTCGACTAAAACTTTCAACGCGCTCTTCACTCACTCGCGGCATTATTCCGTAAAAATGAATATATCAGTTTTGATATACCGCAAAAATAATAGGTTTGAAAATTAACTCGAAAATTGATTGAAAGAAATAACTAATCATCAAATTGCACGTTTGTTGTCAGAATAATCTTCTACTCTGTAATTGAAGAGTTTTTTGTAACATTAATTAATAGTCAAAAAAATGATATATCAGTTTTGATATATCGACTTTTTAAATATATATGCCTGGAAGTAAATTCAGCGACCCATTTTCAGGCTACAGCGGGAGAACAACCTCAGGGGAAAATTCACTGGAGATCGACATTGCTATTTCGATCGACACGATGAGATTCTCTCGCAATTGGAGTCAAAAAGAACTTGCCAAGAAGCTTGGCACGAGTCAATCAGCCATTTCTCGCCTGGAAAGCGGCTGGAGCACGCCGTCCATAGCTTTTCTTAAAAAAGTGGCCACGGTTTTTGACAAAACCTTACGGGTGTCTTTCCACGAGAAACCCCAAATTCCTCGTGAGGGTTTTTAACCCTTTACCGGTAAAGCAACTAAAGGGAAGGATCGACAGTTCACCCTTTTTAAATCTTCTCGTAACAGCCGCAATTAGTGCCGGCGAGTAAAGATCAATTTTATTTAAGGCAATCAGTGATGGTTTTTGTAACATTTCCGCGCTGTATGCTTTCAGTTCTGCTCTCAATTGCTGACACTGCTGCCACACCAGCTCTGCCTTTTGACTATCACTCAAACTGGCGTCCGACACTATGTTATCCTCGAGGAAAAGCACAAAAATGAGCTCCTGGCAGTGCTCAATATGCCGCAAAAAATCGTGACCCAACCCTTTACCCTCGCTCGCGCCCTCGATCAAACCCGGAATATCCGCCACTACCACATCACCACCGCCAGGTAAGGCCAACACACCAAGGTTTGGCTCCAAAGTAGTAAACGGATAATCGGCAATTTTGGGGTGAGCGCGGGTTACCTTGGATAAGAGGGTGGACTTGCCGGCGTTGGGGTATCCCACCAAACCGACATCAGCCAACAACTTCAACTCCAGCGTAACTTGTTTCTGCTCGCCAAACGTGCCGTACTCTGCCTCTAAAGGCGTTCGATTGGTCGAGCCTTTGAAGGCCACATTGCCTCTCCCACCAAAACCTCCTTGGCAAAGGACAACCCGCTGACCTTCTTTGGTAATCTCCAAAAGCTTGACGCGCTCCGACAAGGCTTGGACTTTGTCTTCGGCACGCTGCGGCGCGTTTTCTGTCGGTTTTTGAACACGATATTCCTTAAACTCCACTTCACCTCGAGTTAAAACGTGTTCAATGGCGTATTTTTCGCGCCGTTTCCGACTGGCAGCGTTCTCCGCGGTCAACCACACCGCCGTCCCCAACGGCACTGCCATCACAGTATCAATTCCATCAGCGCCATGTTTCTTAACCCGTCCACCTCTTTCTCCAGGTGTTGCAGTGATTTCCTTTTTGCCAGCAAAGTGCCGGAGGGTATTAAAATGCGTACTGCCAACCAGGATCACATCTCCGCCGTCACCACCATGTCCTCCATCCGGACCACCTTTGGGCACATATTTTTCGCGGCGAAAAGAGACTTTGCCGTTGCCACCATTACCGGCACGCACCAACAAGGAAACGAGGTCAATCATGGCGGTATTATCTCACGCTTACGCGACTCTCTTATCATTCAAAACACGTCGGCGCCTCCTCCGACTCATGAAAAATCTATCCAATCTGGTTTACCAACCACACTTAACCAATAACGATTTTTCAATGGTTTTTCATGACAAGAGGAAATCGCTTCAGATGTAACGATTTTTCAAGAGATCTTTCACAGTAAGAAAAGTGCTTCGAGAGTTACTTCACACCAAGTTTCACCCGCAGTTTCTCCAACATCGTGGTAGTTAGTCGCGGTAAATCATATTCGTGACGCCAACCCCAATCTTTCCGAGCCACCGAATCATCAATCGAGTTAGGCCAAGAGTCAGCGATGGCCTGGCGTGAATCTGATTTGTAACTGACTTTAAGTGGCAAGTGTTGCTGAATCTCCGAAACCAACTCTGCCGGAGTGAAACTCACTCCAGCCAAGTTGTAACTGGTGCGGATAGTGAGCTGTTGAGGATCGGCCTCCATCAGTTGGATAGTCGCCCGCATCGCATCAGCCATATAAATCATTGGCAGCATTGAATCAGGTTTAAGGTAGCATTCGTACTGGCCGGTTTTCAGAACCTCGTAAAAAATGGCCACCGCGTAGTCAGTTGTCCCTCCACCAGGCAGCGCTTCAGCACTAATCACCCCGGGGTAACGAACGCTCCTCACGTCGACTCCATATTTCAAAAAGTAATACTGACACAAGAGCTCACCAGCCGCCTTTGTCACCCCATACATCGTCGTTGGCGCTAAGACAGTGTGTTGTGGTGTCTGATCATGCGGTGTGGTGGGACCAAAAGCGGCGATGGAACTAGGCCAGAAAATTTTTAGTTTGTGCTCTACCGCCAAGTCCAAGACATCTTTAAGACTCTGAACATTCAGGTACCAGGTGTAGCTAGGATCTTTTTCACCCGTGGCCGAAAGGAGTGATACCAGATGATAGACCGTGTCAATCCGGTGTTTTTTGATTACCCTGGCTAAAACAGCTTTAGCTGGAAGTTTGGCAACTTCATGTCTTGCCGCAAATCCAGCCGGCTGAGACTTCATATCCAGCGTCACCACATTCTCTCGGCCGTATTGTGCTTGTAGCGCCGGGACCAACTCACTGCCGATTTGACCTAAAGCGCCAGTTACCAGGATGTGTGCCATACATTTGCCTTCCAAAACCTCTCTTACAGTACCCTCACTTTAGCGTAAAAACGAGCTGGGATCCAACAGTGCTCCCCCTTGGCGAATCTCAAAGTGCAAGTGTACACCAGTCGAACGGCCAGTTGAGCCCATCTGACCAATCACATCACCGCGGTTGACCCGTTGACCAACCTGAACCTGAACTACACTCATGTGGGCGTAAAGCGTCACATACCCGTTGCCATGATCAATGATCACACGGTTGCCGTAACCCGAACCATCAGGCCAACCAGCCACCGTCACTACTCCCGCATCAGCGGCCAAGATTGCGCCGCCGGCGCGGTTACTGATATCAAGAGCCTTGTGATAAAACCGATAGCCCTGGCTGATTTGACCAGCGGTCGGCCAAATAAAGGCACCAGTCGCCGAGACCGTGCCGGCATCCGGCGTCAAGACCCCTCTGCGAGTAGGTCCTGCCACAGCCGTCACCGCCGGCGGCACGCCATCCGGCACCATCACATACTGACCCACCGCTAACTCAAATGTTTCATCATTTAAAAACTCATTAAACGGATAGTCGACAATCACCTGGGCCTGCGAAGCCTCCGTCAAACCATAGCGTTTGGCGATTGAGTAAATCGTTTCACCACGCGCCACTTTGTGCCGCACCCCGTCAACCGGCAAGATCCGCAACTCCTGCCCAGGTTTAATGGCTGATTTTTCGGTTAAATTGTTCTCCCACAGAATTGTTTCCACCCGCAGACCATAACGAGCCGCGATGCTCGATAAAGTCTCACCTTCCTCCACCACGTGAGTGATGATTTCACCTCCCCGATATTGGGCGACTTCTTCGGCTTGCAAGGTGTAAAAGTCTGGCGCGTAGGCAGTGGCGGCGTTGAGGATAGGCCCAACCCCACCGGTGCCGCCCTCACTCTCCTGGCGAAAAACCAACGGCCCGATCGTAATTAGTAAAAACACCAAGGCGAGCGTGCCAAAATGCAAAAACGGCCTGGCATAGCGACCGCGCTTTTTGTACAAGAGATCAACGAGGAAGTCCTTCCCCACTTCAAAGCGGGAAAACCAACCATACCCACGATTTTTGATGTACGTGCCCAAAAAGCTGGCATATTCCCGCAAGTCACGCTGGAGTTGTGATTGTTTCTGAAGAGAAAAGCGATTAAGCATAAGCGCAAGATACAGAAACTTCATTGTATCAACCGCTCGGACGACTCTCAACCAAACTTCAGCAAAATTACTTCTTAACCCGCCTTGAGGCTAGCTAAAAACGCCTTGTTAGAATCAGCGCGCTTGAGTTTCTCAAGTAATGTCTCAGTCCGCTCATCTTTATTAAGCATGTCGAGCATCCGATGCAAGGTAATGATCGATTGGTACGTTACCGCGTCCATCATCAGGTCATCGCGTCTGGTACCGGAGCGCTGAACATCGATGGCCGGATGAATACGGCGCTCAGCTAACTCTCGGTTGAGATGCACTTCTTGGTTGCCGGTTCCCTTAAACTCTTCATACACCAAGTCGTCCATGCGCGAGCCGGTGTCAACCAGCGCCGTGCCCACGATCGTCAGCGAACCAGGTACTTCAAAGTTGCGCGCCGCCCCAAAAAAGCGCTTCGGTGGGAATAAAGCCGCCGGATCAAAGCCGCCGGACAAGGTTCTCCCAGAAGTCGGCATGGCTAAGTTGTAAGCTCGGGCCAGACGGGTAATCGAGTCAAGGAGAATCATCACGTCTTTGCCACCCTCCACCAGGCGTTTGGCTCGCTCAAGTGCCAACTCGGCCACTCGAACCTGGTCCTGCGCCGATTCGTCAAAGTTACTAGCCGCCACCTCACCCTGGCCCTTCGTAATCTGCTCAATGTGACGACGAATGTCTGTCACCTCCTCCGGCCGCTCACCGACCAGCACTGCCATGACGTGAATTTTCGGCTCATTTTGAGCGACACCAGTGGCAATATGCTTGAGTAAAGTGGTTTTCCCTGCCTTGGGTGGTGACACAATCAAACTACGCTGACCTTTGCCAATCGGCGCAACCATGTCGATGATGCGCAGTGAAAGCGGTTCTTTACCGATCTCCAGCTTAATCTGTTCATCCGGATAAACCGGTGTTAGATTGCCGAATTTCGGCCGGTCAGTTTTCATAAAGTCCCCAACCGACAGGTCATTGACCTTGTCAACTTGCAACAATCCCCAGTAGCGCTCATTTTCTTTCGGCCGTCTGGCGGGACCTTCGATGGTATCGCCTGGGCGGAGTCGAAAACGGCGGATCTGAGAGTTGGAAATGTACGTGTCTTTGTCATGCTCGGCGAACGCCACGCGCAAGATACCGTGTCCTTCACGAGAGTTATCCAAGATCCCACGAATCACCTCTGTATCCGCTGACGGCGCACTTCTTATTGGGTGCGGCGCGCTGGTGCGAGGAAACGAAGTGGTTGGCTTTGAAACTGTTTTCGTATCTGCGGAAGGAGTTTGGGGGGTTGCTGGGGTTGATTCTTCCGCTGACTCAACCGGTTTACCGACCAACTCGTCGGCAGAGAGTTTAGTTTTGGTTGGCATAAAAGCCTACTTTCCTTTCGTTTTTATAATTTTTCCAAAAATCATTCCTTCACAACATTTCACAAGTGAATACACAAAAATGGTTTGGGAAACTTTTTGTCAAATCTTAGCCAGAGAATTCTTAAATTGAAGAACGGGCGTATTATGACAAACGACCTCCTGTTTGTCAAAGCGCGTCTGTTACAACACACTCAGAGGCGTATCACCCGCCGGCGGCAATAGCTTGGCGTAACGAAAAATCCGGATGGGCGAATCAAGGTATTTGCAGGTATAGAGAATCAAATCAGCCGTGTAATCGGTAATTTCCATCCCCTCTTCGCCGGCATAAATCTCATAGATGTACTTGCGTTTGGCTGAAATGACCTCGACCGTATCCCCTGGCTCTAAGTCTGGCAGTAAATAAAATGAGTGATATTTCCAATAGTCATCTTGCCACCACCACTTAAACCCAAACCGATGGCCGGCCACAATCATTGGTGTGTCTTCGTCACCCGGCTTACCAAAGTTCGGCGCCAGCCACAAACCAGTTTTCAGGGCGTCTTCGTAGTTCTCCGTTGGTTGTAAAACCGATCGCACCCCGATGCGCGGAATAATCAGCCAATCTCCCTCTGGTAAATTTTCGTTATACGGTGGTTTGGAAAGCTCTGAAATCCGCTGTCGCTGTTCTTTTTCCAACTTCTCCCGATCGATCTGTAGTTGAAAATTGCCACTCAACTCTTCAGTCTGCACTTGGTTATCAGATGGAAAAACGGCATAAAAAACCCTGGGGCCGAGCCACGCCAAGCTCACAACTGTAGTTAAGATAATCACCGTATTCAAGGTGAATCTAATCACTTTCTGTGCCGCACTGTCAGCCTGTCGTTGCACCCGTTTGAATCTTTTCCCTAAAGACTGAAAAAGCATTTTACGACGCTTATACGCCCGCCGTTTCTTGGGAGGTATATGACCAAGCCAACCAGCTCGAATACCGGTAAAACGGGTGAGCACTGGGGAGGCTCGAAAAACAGTCACTTCTTTTTTTGTCATACAGTGAAAAAGTATTCTAGCCGAAAGAGCTTTAAACTTCAATATTATGGGATTTTACCAGAGGAAAATTTATGAGTAAAATGAGAAAGCACCAAGTAAAAAGCGCTGAGCAGAAGTTCGGCAGCCTGCCCAACCGACCGAACTTCAACCCAACGCTTCAGTCTTTGACCTACTATTATACACCCATTTATAGCTATTAGTAAATAGAAAGCTACAGTAATATCATATTTACTCGAACCGCTGGAAGTGATATGTTTACTGCAATCTTGTTGGGCTAGTCCCAACCGGAAGTAGCAATATTATTCGTGGTTTACCAGCGGTAATGTTGCACCTTAATCCACTCTGTTTGTAGTCTGCCTACCATGTTCAGACGCTATAAGCAGGTGGATTTTTTAGCTTACTCCACTATAACTCCCTTTTTTTTACTTTGTCAACCTATAATTTATGACAGCTAATTTATATAATGTCTTATATAATTAATTTTTGATACTTTATAGAGGAGAAATAAAAGTTTTTAACATCACTACCCTAGAAAGCGTTCACTCAGGAAAACTTGGGAAAACTATGCTTTTGCCTGGTTTCCTCTCCTTAGGGTATACTATTAAGCAATGACTCCACACACCCTGCTCGAGTTGAAGACCGGCCGTGACGCCGAGCACACTCCAGAAACTGCTGTCCAGCTCTTTTCAACTCTGCCCAAACTCTACGACAACCTGCTGTATCGACTGATTGGCCGCAAAGAGCGCTTGAGCTTTGAGATCTATGTCCGGAATCAAACAATCCGGTTTCTCGTGTTTTTGCCAACAAGACTGACTGAATACATGCGCGGCACTATCTTGGCCAGTTATCCAGAGGTCATGATCTCCGAGTTACTGACCGATCCCCTAACTGATTTCTTTGATGACCAAGGCAAACTAACTTCACCTGAAAAGGTCAAGACTGGTCGGCTGAGACTGCAAAACGCCGAGTACTTACCACTAAAAACCTATTTAGATTTTAAGGAAGTTGATCCTTTGGCTTCACTGCTTGCCTTCCTATCCAAGAGTCAACTCGGAGATCTTGTCCACATTCAATACGCCTTAAGTGACGATGGTGAGTGGTGGAAACAGCGCGGCTGGCGCCAGATTAGTGGTAAGTCAAGCGATGATGCTTCGGCCAACTATCACCGTCAAAAATCACTCATTCAAGAAAAACTAGACAACAAAGCTTTACGTGTCTCGATCAAAATCGCAGTGGCCAGTGACACTAAAGAACGCAGTGAGCTGATGCTGGAAACACTGGCCGCGACCTACAACTCCATCTCCAAAAGTGAGGGTAATTCACTTATCTTACGCCGTCACTACATTATGCCTGAGTACTTTTTAAGACAGATGATGGTTCGCGTCCGCAGCTGGTGGGGCAAAATGCATCTTTCTTTGACTGAATTGGCCACTTTGTACCATTTGCCTAATAAACAACTCGAGGTCATTCCAAATATCGCCTGGGGCAAGAATCTCTTGGGCGAACCGCCGGAAAACTTGCCGATTGTGACCCGTGACAGCCCACCGGAAATTAAAGACAACACCAACGTTTTCGCACAGACAACCTACAAAAATCAGCTCGTGAAGTATGGCCTGAAGCGCACTGATCGGCGCCGGCACATGTACGTGATTGGTAAAACCGGCACCGGCAAGTCGACGCTCCTGGCCAACATGGCGATCAATGACCTCAAGAACAACGAGGGTTTGTGCGTGATCGATCCTCATGGCGACTTGGTTGAAACATTACTCAATTACATTCCGGCCCACCGTATTAATGACGTCATTTACTTTGACCCGGCTGACCCCGAGCGCACAGTGCAGATTAACTTGTTTGAGGGTGAAAACTTAGTCCATCGTGAATTGATTGCTTCCGGTATTATCTCGATTTTCCATAAGCTCTATGAGTATTCCTGGGGTCCCCGTCTCGAGTATATTTTGCGTAACGCCTTGCTCACCTTACTAAAAAGTGATGGCGCGCGACTATCGGACATCCTTGAATTACTGACCAATCGTAAATTCCGCGACAAATATGTTGAGAAATTGGACGACCCGATTTTGAGAAGTTTTTGGGTCGATGAATTTAATAAAATGCAGGAGCGGCTACGCACGGAGTCAATCGCCCCAATTCTCAATAAAGTCGGCCAATTTGTCTCTTCGCCGCTAATTCGCAATGTGGTCAACGCCCAGAAAAGCTCGTTTAGTGTTGAGGAAATCATGGCGCAGGGGAAAATTCTCTTAGTCAATCTTTCCCAGGGGAAACTGGGTGAGGATAACGCCACGCTGTTGGGCGCAATGATGATTACTAAGATTCAGCTGGCGGCCATGGGTCGGGTACACAGCGCTGAAGAATCACGGCGTGACTTCTTCTTGTATGTCGATGAATTCCAGAACTTTGCGACAGAAGCTTTTATTAAAATTCTCTCTGAGGCACGTAAATATCGCCTCAATCTAACGCTGGCTAATCAATACATTGCCCAGATCCCCGAAGAGGTCCAAAAGGCCATTTTCGGCAACTGCGGCAGTATGGCCAGTTTCGTGATGGGGGCCGAGGACGCCGCACTCTTCACTAAAGAATACGGCGAACACTACACGTCGGAAGAACTCGTTTCCCTCGAGAGGTACCAGATTATTAACAAGCTCTCAATTGATAATTTGGTGAGCTTGCCATTTCCAGCCTTCACTCTACCACTGGCCAAAAGCAGTAACCTCAATCGGGAAAAAGTGATTCGCGTCAGCCGCGAGCGGTATTCCAAAAAGCGACAGTAAATTAAGCTTTGCAAGTTTATCTCTTCGTCAAAGTGACTCCTTATTTTTATAGTTCTTTAGTATCCCTCAACTTGAACAGTCATTGCTTGAGACACCTATCTCTCTCCAAAAATGACTCTGAATTTTTGTAATACAATGTAATACAAATTTGAGGAGTCATTTTCAGCAAGATTGGTATTGTGCGCGACAAAGAATTAGAGCAAAGCGAGTGTTTTTAGTACCTCCCTGACCGTCCGAGCATTCTCGCGGGAGATGATTTTGGTAAAACCCAACCGGCGAGCTTCTTTGATGCGGCGCTCGAGGTAGTTAACCTTGCGAATCTCCCCGAGCAAGCCAACTTCACCAATAAAAATGGTTTTCTGCGGTACTTTGACACCCCTCATCGAGCTGGCAATGGCCACTGCCAAACCAAGATCAACCGCTGGCTCCGTCACTCTAAAGCCACCGGCGGCACTCAAGAAAACGTCGTTGCTGCCCAGCGGTAAGCCGGCGTGCTTCTGCAGTACGGCACACAGCACTTGAATCCGCGAAAGTTCAATTCCCCGCCCCACCCGGCGCGGCATCGCCAACTGCGAATTGGTCACCAATGCCTGCACTTCAATCAACAGCGGCCGTGTTCCTTCCATCACACAGACCGTAGCGCTGCCTGGTACACCGCCCTCTTGATGTTCTAAAAACAGTTCGCTCGGGTTAGGCACTTCCTCCAAACCATACTCCACGTGCTGAAAAACACCCACTTCATCAGTGGCGCCGAAGCGATTTTTGAGAGCTCTGACTAATCGTAATTGGTCTGACCGTTCCCCACTAATCTCAACGACCGCATCCACAATGTGTTCAAGTACTTTGGGGCCGGCAATCGCACCCTCTTTCGTCACGTGCCCAATTAAAAAGACGGGAATATGTAACGCCTTGGCCAACTGGGCAATTCGTTCAGTCGACTCACGCAGTTGCCCCACACTGCCGCTCGCCCCAGTCAACTCTCGCGTGCTCATAGCCTGGATACTGTCCACTACCACCAGTCGCGGTTGTTCGGTCCGCATCGCTTGTAGTAGTTCATCCACGTCGGTGGAAGTGATAAAAACTAAGTCTTTGAGTTTTTTCTGCGCCGTGAGCGCCGTCATTTTCTTTGTGGACTTTTTGTGCTCGCTATTTAAGAAACGGTTGATTCGTAATGAAATTTGCCGCGGGCTCTCCTCACCAGCCACATACAAGATCGGCCAACGATCCTTCTTAGCCGGAGAATCAACCAATAGATTGACCGCCACTTGCGTCATCAGTGTGGACTTGCCAATGCCCGGCTCGCCGCCCAACAAAATAACCCCACCCGGTACCATCCCCCCACCCAACACCCGATCCAACTCCGTCAAAGAGGTGGAAAACCGCTTTTCGCGGCCTTCCAGCGCCTTCACATCTGGAAAAGCAGTCAAGATTTCACTGCTCGGCCGCAGTGGTGACTTAGCTGCTATGGTTTCAACCGTTTCCTCAACCAGCGTGTTCCACTGCCCACACTCTGTGCACTGACCCTGCCAGCGAGGATAGGTGACACCACACTGCTGACAAACAAATTGAGTTTTGGTTTTTGCCATAGGAACAACCAGTCGCCCAAAAAACTATTAACTACCAACTATTAACTCTCAACTAACTAACACTCAGTGTATCACCCTCGATTTTTTGCTTGATCAAACGAGTCGACGACACTCCCTTGCGGTGCTGATACACCACTTTGACCATCCCACCAAACTTCTTTAGCACCCGTCGTTTTTCTGCCAAATGAGGACTATGACTGGAAACAGCCAGAATATGCGGGCGGAACTGACCAATCAACTGCTCACGTACCACCGAGTCACCAAAGTTCTCCGGTAAAACAAACACCTCGTCGGCGAGCCGCCATTGCTTTACATTCGCTAACCGAGTGAGTTGATTGTTCACAGGACGAGCGGGTCCCTTTATGGTTCTCACTCGCTGATCTGACTCCAAACCAACAATCAACACATCGCCCACTTTTTTCGCCGCTTTGAGAAAGTTTTGGTGTTCCTGATGCAAGACATCAAACACACCAGTCACCAACACTATTTTTTTACCCAGCGACCGCCAGTAGAGGCTTTTCCAGGCAGAAAAAAGGTGTTGACGAGTATTGCTCGGGTGAAAAAAGGCACTGTGAAGGTCAGCTCTCTGCCGTCCGTGACGCAGAGTCCGGTACCCAATCTCGATCATAAACGCCAGCCAGTTGCCCACTGCCAGTAAATCAAATTTTTTGAATTGGTAAGACAGCCGCTGATTTTTCGGCATCGACCAACTCACCAACAACTTACCTACCCAAGGATTGACCAATAAAAACCGCTGACGAGCGTGATAACGGTTAAACACCCAGCGCATTTGTAAAATCTCATATGCCTCGTACACCGTTTGTTTGGGCGGCGGCAGTGCCAAGCGGGTCTCATCCAACCAAAAGTTAAGGTCCCAACTGTGGCTCATATCCCCATCAGGCAAAGGCAGTCTGTGGCCCATTTTCCAGGCGTAAAACAGCATCAACAGTCGCGCTAGCCACATCCGATTTCTTTGTGTCACCACCAGAAAATCAATGTCATCCTTTTCCGTGGCTCCACCGGCCGCGTGTGAGCCAGTAATAGCGACTGCTTCTATCCACGGGATTCGCCGAACCACTGAAACCAATTCCAAAATGACTGGCTTTTTCTGTCGCTGATCAACTCCTGCCTGCCAACGCCTGGCAAACGACTGTTCTCTCCCGAAAAGAGCATAGTACTGATGACTGTGAATGAGTATTTTTTTCTTCACCAGACTGCGCAAAGTTTTGGCCAACTGCTCCTTTCTGGCCAAAGGCGTTGACTGCCAAAGGGTTTTACTCAGAGAAAAACTCGCATCCACGGTACGCAAACCTTGGTTGGTTAACAGTCGTTCATAGATTTCCGAAAAATGGAGGGGGTGATCAAACTGAGCGCTGTACGTCACTGTCGCCAAAACGGCTTTCTCTGCCTTGTTAAGCATGGTCGTATTCTAAATGAGGGTAGGCGCATGAGAAAGAGCGGCTATAATCTCCTCATATGGCAAACATCGTCGCTGTCGGCGGCGGGACTGGTACACCAGTCGTTCTCAGAGGTTTTAAGCAAAACCCCGCCCACCATCTTACTGCCATCGTGGCGGTCACTGATTCCGGCGGCTCCACCGGCCGATTGCGCCAAGAATTTGGCTTTCTACCAGTCGGCGATCTGCGACAGTGTCTGGCGGCACTGGCCGAAGAAAATATCTCAGACGAAATGTTTAATCTGCTTTTCTACCGTTTCAGTGGAAATGGAGGGTTGAAGGGTCATAATCTTGGAAACCTGATCTTGACTGCTTTTGAAGACATAAAACAATCACCAGGTAAAGCAGTGGAGACAGTCGCCAAACTCTTCCACGCCCAAGGCAACATCTACCCTGTTACCGAAACCGTAGCTGACCTGGTTGTTGATTACGAAGACGGCAGCCAGCAAACCGGTGAGCATCTCTTGGATGATCACACTCGCGGCGGGAAAAAAATCGTTAAACTTACCCTCACCAGACCCAGCCAAATCTATAGCAAAGCCAAGCTCGCCCTAGAAGAGGCTGACCTCATCGTGCTCGGCCCCGGCGACCTATATGGCAGCCTCGTCCCTCATGCCCTGGTTAATGGCTTTAATGAGGCGCTCAAACAATCATCAGCGCCATTCGTTTACATCGTCAACTTAATGACTCACTACTCTCAAACCCACCACATGACTGCCAAGGATCATTTAGACACTGTCGCGGCCTACTTCCAGCGAACTCCAGATGTAGTAGTAGTCAATAACGGCCCAATCTCCGATGAGTTACTCAAAGCCTACGCCGCCCAAAAAGAGTACCCGGTGAAAGATGATTTGCCAGTTAATGGCACCACTAAAATCATTCACGGCGACTTTGTGTCACAAGTCAAAATCCAGCTCAACTCCAACGACGAAGTGAAACGCAGCCTCCTGCGGCATGATGAGAATAAGTTGGTGGCGAGCCTGGAGAAAATTATTTCACCTCACCGTACTGCCGCAACACCTGCGTCACCCCTTGATCCAGCGTCGTGAGCACCTTCTCCATCTCCTCACCCGTCAAGACTGCCTCCACCGCCACCCGATAGTAATCAATGATGTTGTCATTAATACCATTATCGTGCGTGGCTGAACTCAAATACCACCCCTGGGCGTGAGGGGCGTCTTTCAAGACTGCGCCCACATAGGGGTCGCCTTGTAAATCAGCAACCAAGTCAGTTCTGGAGTATGGTTCGCCAAAAGCCCGCACTTGACTTTGAGCTGAATATAATTTTTTCATCACTTCAGCGCTGGTCAAATATTTCAAGAAACTCCACGCCTCCGGTTTGTAGGCACTTTTTTCATTCACCCCCTCTGCCCAATAACTTCCCCATGTCACTACCTCTTCCGACAACTGCGGCAAGGGAGCAGTCGCAAAATTGAGGCTAGGATTAAGCTCCAGAATCTCGTGAGCGCGCCAAGAAGGGGCAAACATCATCGCTGCATCACCTCTGGCGAAAGCGACCGTAGAGTTCGGTAACGCGCTGCTCCAAACACTGTCCTCTGCCACAAAGTTGGTATAGAAAGTGAGCGCATCTCTCACCTCAGTAAAGGCTGGTTCGGCTGGGTCGCCACCATTTTGCAAAATCAGCAGTGCCAAAATATCGGCAAAGTGATCGACGTTGCTGGTATTGCCGATCGCCAACCCCGCTCGTTGAATACCACTGCTGCGGCGCTCCGCTTTATCAGCCGGCACCGTCAGTTCATTGGCCAACTGTTTGAGTTCTGCCCAAGTGGCCGGCGGTTCTACCCCCGCCGTTTGCAAAATATCTTTGTTGTAATAGAGCACCAGGCCGTCATACATAATCGGCAAACCAACCAGTTTGCCATCCACTTGCAGTTGCACCGCAGCAATCGGGTAAAACGTACTTTGAAACTCATTGGCATTCATCACACTTGAAGGCAAAACCGCTAAATCAGCTTTGAGCATCGGCACCCATGAGGCGTGGTAACGGAAAATATCCGGACCGTTACCAGAGGCGATCGCGGTTTGCAGCCGCTCGCGATAGTCTTTATGCGATTGAACACGATAATCAATCTTCACTCCAGGATTAGCCGCTTCATAATCGGCAATCACCTCTTCCAATACAGAGGACGGTTCCCACAGTCCCCAATACGTCAGCACTTTTTGTTGAGCTGGGGTAGGAGTAGCACCCCCACCTTGTTGTACCGGCGTTCCCGAGCGACCAAAAATACGTGTCAATAAGAGAATAATCAAACCAAGACCTAAGATCGCACCCAAAATAATCGTAATCCACTTTTTGGGATTGGCTTGAATTTGGGCAAAAATCGGTTGCTTTACCCCTGGCTGAGTCGGAGTTTGAGGGATTCTCGGGGGTTTGGGTGGTTGACTACCAGCGGCCGCGGGCGGCGTGGCACTCGTCAGTGACGATTGAGCCGGTTTGGGGGCCAGAGCCGGATTAACACCCAAGGCTTTGTCGGTCGGTTTATCTTGAGGTGACATATTACCGGCTTGCGGCAAGGGAGCGGTTGGTTGTTTCACTTCGATCGGTTTGACTGGCGGTTTGGCAGTTGGCGATGGTGAAGAAAGTGCTGATGATTGGCCTGGCCTACTACCAGGTAATGGGATGTCTCGACCACCCAGTTGCACCGGCCGTTTGGGCAGCTGCGGCGAAGAGGGGGATGTTTGAGCGGCAGGCGTGACTGGTGTAGTAGATCCCAAAGAGGGAACCGACGCCGATGCACCGGGTTTGAGTGAAGCCGGCGGAGTTTGAAACACGGTCTTATCTCCACCACTTTTTACAGGCTGTGACGAGGATTGTGGAGGAGTCGGTTTTGGTAAAGTAGCGTTCATATAAGGCAGTTAAAAGTCGTCTCTTTCCTTCATTTACTCTGGTCAGTTACAATGGTCATTATGGAGGGTTTTTTCACGCCTAGCAAGGGAGTTTTTTTTGGTATTCACTTCGCCGACGTTCACTTTGATGAGTCAACCGAGGTTGACATTGTTAATCTTAACTCGCCAACGCCCAAACAAATCGTACGAATCGTCGGCGTTATTCTTTCACTGATCCTCCTGACTACTTTTACTGGTTTTGTGGTCGATGCCAGACGACAGTTCCTGCCCGGTACCACCTTAGAGCGGGTCGCGATCGGCAGCTTGACGCCGGCAGAGGCCTTGACCAAAGTCCGGCACGTCGACCTGCAACCAATCAACCACACGATTGAGCTCACCGCACTTGACCAAACAGTGGCTTCTTCTTCGGCACAACTGGAAGCAAGCTATCACTACGACCAGACACTCACCGCCATTTTACAAAGCCAGCAAGCTGACTTTTTTGGGTGGCTACGACAGCTTCTCTCTAATAACCAAGCTGAATTGGCCTACCCGCTGCCGGTCACCTACAACCAAGATAAGTTGAAACTGCTGATCCAAGCCCTCAAAGCACAGGTCGATGCTCCGCCCCATTTCCCCAGCGCCAAACTCAACACCTCTGGTTTGACTGAAAGTCTGGTCATCGACACTGGCGAAGATATTTTCACACTTAATGAGTCAGCAACCCTCCAACAACTGACTGAAAAACTAAGTCAAGTCACCAATCAAACCTTGGCTCAAAACAGCGACCAACCAATTAGCGCGGCAGCGGTACTTGATCCAGTCAGCCAACAACTGACTCCCGAACAGATAACTCAAGCGCATGAGCGCGCGGGCCGACTAGTGGGCGAAAAACTGGTCTTTGAAAAAGATCATTTAAAAAGAACACTCAATGACACTCAACTGGTGTCATTACTCACTTTCCCCGATGGCTACCAAACTGAAGCGATCAACGAGGTGCTTTACCAGTGGGCGCAAGAAATCAACCGTGTCCCTCAGAACGCCGAGTTTGTCTATGACCCAGAAACACTAGTCGTTTCTGTCTTTGTCCCAGATCGCAAAGGCTTGGAACTAAACACGGCCATGATGGCGCAGTCAGTGGTTGATGGGCTGAAAGAGCTCGAGGGGACTGATACCCAAAACTTGAACGACGCTACGCTAACCAAAGAATTAGCATTGATTGAAACCGAAGCCGAAAAAACTCTGGCGGAAACCAACAACCTGGGGATTAAAGAGCGGATTGGCTTTGGCGAAAGTTACTACTATCACTCCATCCCCAGCCGCGTGCACAATGTCTCGCTGACCACCAATAGAATTAGCCTCACTCTGGTCGCACCCGGCGAAGAGTTCTCGTTTAACAAAACGCTGGGCGAGGTCTCGGCTGCCACTGGTTTCCAACCGGCTTATGTCATCATGAGTGGGCGAACAGTGTTGGGTGATGGCGGTGGCGTCTGCCAAGTCAGTAGCACCCTATTCAGGGCGCTCTTGGATTCTGGACTGAATATTACCCGCCGGCTCCAACACAGCTACCGGGTGAGTTACTACGAGCTGGACCGCCAACCGGGCTTTGACGCTACGGTCTACGCGGGCAACGTTGATTTACGCTTCATCAATGACACTGACGACTATGTACTCGTTTACGGTCAAGCCGATCCCGCCACACTCTATATGTTTATTGAAATCTACGGCACCAGTGACGGGCGAACGACGGAGATTAAAGACTATCAATCGTGGGACCCTCGCCCCCCACTGCCGACACAATATATTCCTGACTCAACTTTAGCGCCGGGGCAACTGAAACAAGTAGATTGGTCTGCGGCCGGCATTAAGGCCAAATTCACCCACATTGTCCGTGATAAAGACGGCAAGATTATGCGCGAGAACGAATACTACTCTAATTACCGCCCATGGGCGGCTAAGTTCTTGCAAGGGGTATAAAAGTCTGATTAAAGTATTGTATTTTTACTACATTTATACTAAAATTAGTTCATTATGAATAAAGTTCAACTCACGCTCACTGATGAGGAGGCGTCTATTTTGTCTGAATATGGTGGTCGATTCGGTTATAGCTTGCCAAAAACGATCAGATTTCTTATTGGCAAAGCCGTAGAAACCCATTTAGAATCAAAAACTCCTGTCTATCGCTTGAGTGACAGCGGTGAAGCGAAAGGTCTCAAGGCTTTAGAGGAAGATCGACAGGGTAAAACTATTAAAGTTACTAATTTCAAGAAATTTTTTAGTCAATGATCGAGGTCAAATTCACCCGATCTTTTAAGAAAAGATCACTCAAACTCAGTAGAAGAAACCAGCAACTCCAAAAAAATCTGGCCAAACAATTAACTTTATTTGAACAAGATCCTTTTCATCCGTCATTAAAAACTCACTATTTAGAGGGTAAACGAACCCACCAGCTTTCTATTTGGATTCAAAATAACTTAAGGGCACTGTGTGTTAAAAGGGATGATTATTATATTTTCTTTGACCTCATCAATCACGATCAATATTATCACTAAACTCATACAAAACCCGAAAAATAGATTACTTCGGGTTGACTTTTCCTAAAAATCCTCTGTAAACTTACCCTATGAAAATCATCTCAATGAAACAATTGCGTCAAAAGTTTGACCCTATTCGTAAGGGTTTGGAGCGCGGAGAGACCTACTTATTAATGTATCGGTCCAAACCACTGGGTGTGATGCGCCCTTACTCTCCCGCCACTGATGCCCAGCATTTGGGGGCGGGCGATGAGACACCCACATTGGCAGCTGCGCCGAAGCTTCAGGGCTTGCCTAACCCAAAAACCATTTCGTTTGGTTCCACTTTTTCACCTACTTTGCCAACGGAAAAAACGCCAACCAGTCCAGCCACTGCCCCAACACCAGCCGCCACTCCCTTCACTCGCCAACCTGATGCCCAACCGACCGAACACCCAACCAAGCCGCTGGACCGCCTCGGCATGCGTAAAGCGTTTATTTGAGTCTTATTTCTTCTCCACGTTATACAGTGGACCAACAATCTGAATATTGGCTGGCGCCCGCAAGTTAAACCAGTCTTTAAACTCCGAACCGCTAAACGAGTGACCGCCAACCGTCACTTGGTTGGTAATGCCCGCGCCCCAGTCAACACTACTGATGCCGACACTGGAAACATTGGTTAAAGGTGAAATGCCGCGGTTCTGCAGTTCTTGTCTCACTCGTGCCTCATCCCAAATCTCGCCGCCGTAAGGGTGGGGTTTATCGGTTTGGTACAAATGTTCTTTCGTACCATCATCAGCCCGAGCCAGTAAAATAACGTTCACGATATCTGCCACTTCTTCGCCTTTCAGCCAAGCCGATTTGTTGTATTGACTCCGATACCCTTGTGCTGAATACATGCAGGGCGAATCTTTGTCGTAGGCTTTACTTTGTAAATCACCAAAACTGCCAACATCACCGTTTGTGTCACGCAGGCGTTTGGTCCACAGGCGCGCTGAGCCGCCCCAAACATCAGCATTGGTAAAAGTGTACCCACCCGCCGTGGAAGCATACCAAGCCGTAATTGGCTGACCACTAGACACCATCGTCTTACCAGCTGTTTCTTTGACTGCTTGTTCCCACGCGCCGCCTTTATTGCCTCCTTTATATACCTGACAAGCTTGAGTGGTGCAAATTTCTTTCTCGCCGTTGTTGGTATAAGCCAACGCATAAGAGCGAGCCGCAATTGCCTGAGCTTTCAAAGCCTCAAGGTGAAAAGAGTTTGGCATTTCATAAATACCCAGTAGATATTGTTCCAGGTCCATGGTGTCGTACCCCTGAACCTTAATCTGAGCGCTCCGATTCTCAAATGAAAAATTGGCAAAATATGCTTGTAAAATCTGCTCGTGACTCTGACCAGTCTTCGCCCGGCCGTCAGCGCCATACTGGCTCATCCCCACTCGGTGCGGAATACCGGCAGTAAAAAAGGCATACGCATTGCCAAAACCAGGATCAATATTGCGATCGTCAACGCAATACAACGGCCCAGCACCAAGGCTTGAAGGGAGGTTCAAACTCCCCAGTTTTTGGGCAATTAACTGTTGCTGACGAGCACTTAATGTAGCAATCTTGCTCGCCAAACTTTGCTGGTACTCTTTCGCTTCATCAATCTCTCCCTCGAAAAATGCCGCTTGCTCACCAAGCTGCTTTTCTAAGGCAGCTAACTTCACTTGGTCATCTTCCAACTTCACAATTTCTTCCGAGAAATTACGAATCATTCGGTTGTCTTGTTCTTGCACTGAGCTGCTATACGCCAGTTTTTTGGTCAAATCACTGGCCGACGAACTGGTGAGTAATAACATTAAGGGCGAGAAAATGCGGGAGCGCTTATACTGCTGAGCCACCCGACCAGAAAGCAGGGCATATTGCACCGCTACATCCTGCTCGCGCTGTGCTATTTGCTTTTTAGCGGCGGCAATACTATTGCGCGCACTCTGGATGCGATTCTCTAGACCCTCTAATTCCTTCTCTAGCGGTTCGGTGGCTGCTTCAGACATCTCTTTGAGACGTTGGAGTTCTTCAATTTGTTTCCCGATATCATCAATTTCATCCGCTCGTACCTGTAAAAAACCAAGTTGGGTAACACTGAAAATGGTTCCGAGTAGGATTAAAAAAGCAGCTAGAAAAAACATCCCGCGCTTCATAACCTCATTATAGCGGGGCTCCCAGAGCTTCCAACCCCGAATACACCCCAATTCTTCTCTTTTTTTCCAGAGCAGGCCTATGTAAAATAACCACATGCGAAAAATCGCGATTCTGGTGTTAGCTCTCTTTGTGTTTTTATCTTTACTGCCCACCCAAGTCTTGGCGGCGGACAGCTGTTCTCTGATCGGTGAGCCAAGTGGTTTTGATATTGAACTGGACAACCGTTCTCCATCACACACCGTCAGTTTTAACCTTGGTAACTACGCCAACGACAGCTACACCTTAATAGCTGGCAAAGCCTCAGGAGCACTCTTCAATACTGCTCTTGACGCCAGAACACCAAAATTCACCTTGGGTCAAAACGGTACATACTCCAACAATGATGGGACTTTGACCGTCCAAGACACCACTGTCACTTGGAAAATTACTGATGAAGCCACGCTCTATAACGCCGGACTATTTGGCGACAAAGTCGTTTACGTTAAACTCTTTGACGATGGCGGCTTGGTCTCTTGGGGGTATAAATGTACGATTGGCTCTTTCACCGTCACTGAAGAAAGTACTGGTGAAGTGGCAACCTCCTGCGAACTCAAGGTGTGGCAAGAAAGAGGCGGGGAAGAGTGCGGGGTTGAGACCTGTATGGAGAACGGTGGTATCAAGACCTACTACGAAGCCACCAATATGAAGACCTCAGACGGATCGCTGTGGGGTGGCTGGGTGACTGCAGTTCTCGGTGGCCCAGGCGGCATTTATCCTGACCAGACTAAGCAAGCCACTAACGGCGCCGTCAGCGGCGAATTCGAGGCCGAGGGAGTGGGAGAGTACAATATTGCCGTTGCCATGGGCACCGGCGTCCCATACGTAGAGTACCTCTGTCCCAAAAGAACCTTTGAAGCGGTCGACGACTGCAATGATTCCTGTACACCACCTGGTGACCTTTATAACCCAGGCACATCAGGCCCAATAAGCTTTGAACTGTGTGAGCAAGTGACAGAAGAAACTAAAGACAAATGTACGGATTGTTTTGGTGATAATGGCATCTGGACCGCCATCGGCTGTATCCCCATCGAACCAACCAGTATCATTCAAACTATCATCACCCTTGGTCTCAGTTTGGGGGGCGGCATCACTCTGCTGCTTATTCTCGCTGGCGCTTTCAGGCTTTCAGTCTCGGCAGGCGACCCAAAGCAAGCCGAGGAAGCCAAAGAACAAATTACTTCGGCTGTCATCGGTCTGCTTTTTATCATTTTCTCGATCGTCATGTTACGATTTATTGGCGTCCAAGTGCTGCAACTGCCGGGATTTGGAGGGTAAAACGGGCTTTGGAGGGTAAACCATGAAAAAATTGACTTTTTTACTGACTATCGGGGTAACCATCGGTCTGTTTACTCTTTCCTCGAGTTCAACCGCAGTTAACCCCGTGTTTGCCCAAACTGGTGACTGTGATCAAATAGACTGCCCGGACGGTTCATACCGCGCTCCGCTGCCAGGCAGTCCCGGCCGCTGTGAATGCGTGCCGGATGTGGGTGGGAGTGATGAAACACTGGGCGGCGGGAGTAGCGGCTTTGGTTGTTCACTCGACGCTGACCTCTCAGTGACCGACGCCGTCTTGGACTGCTTTAATCCTTTAAAAATTAGCAACTCAGAGCTGGAAGAAGAACTTTCTACCCCAGCCGGGGTGATCAGTCGAGTCTTGAGTTTCGCTTTCCCGCTGGCCGGCATCATTCTCTTTCTGATGCTGGTGGTCAGTGGCTTCCAAATCTTGATGGCCGCCGGCAACGACAAAAAAATGCAAGCCGGTATGCAACGAGCCACTTACGCGGTCATCGGCTTCATGTTGTTGTTTGCCAGTTACTGGATTGCAGTACTCCTTGGTCAAATTCTGAACGTGAAACTTGTTTAGCTAAACTTTGAAATTTTTTTCAAAAAAGAACCAGTTATAATGATGATCGTGAAACAAGCTCTCTGGAGTCTAGTCTTTCTGTTTCTGGCGGGGTGGTTGATGCACCCCTCGCTCATTTCCGCCGCCACCAGCGACGATGACACCGGTAACTACGTCAGAAGAGATCCGGAAGATTACAACTTCCTGCCGTTGGTCCTTGATCCAGGCAGCTCAACCGGTAATACCGGCACCCTGCGAGATACAATTTCCTTCAACATGGTCTACGACCAAGGGTATGAAGTGCAGTGCGCCAAACCACAGTGGTATATCACGCCGCAAGTTTTTGGTGCGATCAAAGAGTATTTCGAGCTTTACAGCGACCCTGTCCTTTTGAGCGGCCCCGCCTCTTACAATATCGATTTTTCTCAAGGTACTATTCCCTTGTACCGGGGCGATGAGGATTTGCTGGACACCCAGAAAAACTCTTCGTTCGAGGGCTATTTTGGCGCCAACTACCTCAAAGATTCCCCACCAAAGCTCAACTCCTCTGGAGTCACTAACTTACTTTTAAATCAAGACGGCCAATGCGTGGTGAAATACGCCAACCTCGACAGCTTATTTGGAGTCGACGGTGGTCTGTGTTCCAAACTGAAAGATCCTGACCAGTGTGCACTCGACCGAGAGATCGACGGCACCAGCTACACCACCGAAACGCTTTATAACGCGCTGACTGAGTTATTCTCTATTACCAACGACGATGGCACAAAAAATGTCACCTGTGCTGACATCACCGGCCAATGGCGACCAGAGCTGGAACAAGAGTTCGACATCACTCCTGAGCAGTTCAACAACGAAATCACCCCGGCCGTCGACGCTCTGCGGCGCATGCCATTTAACCTAGACGTGCTCTACCGCCTAGCATTTCTGGTCATTTCACCACAACAAAACCCCACCAACGACGGCGGCGTTTTTAGTTTTCTGCAAACCCAAGCCCCACAACCAGTTCCTAGTTCCACCATAGTTGACGATGACACCCACGCCCCAATCGTGATCGGTTTTAAAGTACCATTTTTGGCTACCAACTCCCTTTTTAGTTTGCCGGCACTGCGTGACTCGGCGCTGGTAACCGCCCTTTCCATGAGGACAATCGAGTCGCTCCAGCGCGAACAAGCAACTGTTTTGGAAGAAAGAACCGACTTTATCGAAAAAATCATTGCCAACAAACAAACCAAGCCGGTCATCAACTGTGACGGCATGCCTCAGTGCACTGGGAATGGTGATAGTCAACAGTTGTTTGCCGCCCTGATTGACATTATTAATGGCAGTGAACAAACCTGCAGCGGGTTTAAGGGTCCCTACGAAAACGCCGGTGACCTGGGATCACCGGCCGCCGCCAGCGAAGAAAAAGAGTTCCAAAAACCCTACTTCTCAGAAGTTTTACCCCAAGTTAACTCAGCCGGTTTTGAGTGGACACTGCTGGTAGCCGATCCCAACGTCCAAAGTATAGCTAGTCAAGAAAAAGTGCCGGTCACCGCTCACCTGATTACCCCTTACGGCAGTAACTTGGAATACATCACTCAAACTCTCCAATCATATTTCGATAACGAACAGTTTCAAAAAATAGTCGAAAATAACTGTATCGAGGACTTTAACGGTGAATGTGGCCTCATGCCAGAATACTTTACTTTTAGCGGTATTACGGCCGACCTAGACAGTGAAGCTGACAGCTACAGTTTTGTCACCAATCCAGAAGAATGTGAAGAAATCGAAGACCAGGCCGAAAAAGAGCAGTGTCAAACCAAGTCGTTTGGTGCCAATCTGACCGAACAACCACGCGAGCCTTTGAGGATTATCGGCGCCCAACTAGGCTGGATGATCTGGAAACTGCAACAAGACATTCGCGGCATCGGTTCCAAAGCCTATGAGTACATCAAGGAATGCAAACGCACTGAGGACCTTTTCCTTGGCCGTTGTATCGGGTATCAGGGTCAACCAGGTGGCAGTGACTCGGAAGCCGCCAACTCCTGCAACGACTACCAAGGAATCACGGTGGATCTGCCCACCATGCCAGAATTGGAACAAAAAGTCTGTAGTATCGCTAGAGGGAACGACCTGGATGCTCAATTACTTTGGGGAATGATGCAAGTGGATGGCAGTCCTTTCTTGCGACAGATTCTCGCTGGGGAGACCAGCATGAGTTGCGGTGACCTGATTACCAATAGCTGTGGCGCTTCACAAATCGTCGGCATCATCGTCCCACAGTGCATTGATCCAGTAGCGTGCCCACAAGCAGCAGCCTGGGCACTGGATGAAGGACCGGCCGGCCAACACTGGTCAAACCGGCTTGTGAAGGCGCTCCACCCGTCCAAGGGTGCGGCGGCGCCAATTACTGCCAATGCGTCATGGATACTTTCCCGTTCAGTTGTCCATAAACTTAGTTCGTGATGAAGGTATTTATTTACCAGAGCGACCGGCGCGTTTACCGGCTTTGCCGACTTTATAAGCTCTTTCCGGCATAGCGGGGCGTGGCTTTTTAACCACTGGGTGTTGACGTGGTGAGTGAGGTTTATTTGCTGACGGACTGACTAGTTGAGGCTGGTCAACCCGCGGCTGTTCTAGATGATTGACTCTTCTGGCACCCAGCTGCAAGAGCTTGGCAATCACTGTAAAAGTCTCGGCAGTGGCTGTGCGAGACTGGAGGTTGTGAGTCATCGACTCAATGCCAGCTAAAAGGTCAGTGGCTATGTCAGCGTTCAGAGGAATCTCTAAGCCCTCCAAAATATCCACCACTGATTCGCTCATACTACTGGTGCCAGACAGGTCAAACTGGACGTTCCCTAATTCTGGTTTAAACGTGTGCAATGTCACTATAAAGGCTGATGAATACAAATTTTCATAGCCAAAATAGAGCTGATTCAAACTCTCCAAGTCATAAACGCCAACCAGAAAAACTAGCTCGGCATCCGCGCCGGCGTAGGAAAAATTGATGGTCGACTTATCCAACGGTTGGTAACCTTTTTTGGGTTTGATCGTGAGGTAAAACTTGCCGCTTTCCTCACCAATGTGGTAACTGACCTTATCGACAGCGTTTTCGTTGTAATCAAAATCAATCACTAAGTTTTGTTTGCCAAGCTTGGTACTGACATTTTTAATCGCTGTGAAGTGACGATTTAACAGATCCTTGGGCGCATACAGACCAACCTCTTTCCCTAATGCCGCTACGCCCTGGTATAAAGCGCTGGCTACAGCCAGTTGATCGTCAGTTGGTTTGGGTCCCACTATCACCGCGACTGTTTCCGCGGTTTTGAGGTAGTCTTTCAGCGAAGAAAGTTGTTCCAGTGCAATCATTGCGAGCAGTATAGACCAACTTTGATTTGTTTTGAAGTAGTTTACTCAAATCAGCCATACTTTTGTTTTTGCTGTGAATCACTAAGAAAATCTGGTTACCTGGACAACATAAACTGTACGGATATTTTCGAGATTTGAGAACAAGAAAAATAAAAGTCTGGCTGATGAAAAATCTAGCCAAAATAAATCGTAGTTTTTTTCAAGAATCTCGCTTACAATAAGAAATCAAATGAAACTCACCAGGACACTTGCCCGGGTTTTTTGTGTTTCCCTCCTTTTCTTGGGATCGGCCAGCCGCGCCCAGGCTGCGTTCTGGGACCTCTTCTTTAATAACACCAGTGTTGAAGAAAACGTTGATGATACCATCGACGCCGTTACTCAATCTGAAACTGAGGGCATTCCCTCTCACGAAAGTTTTGTTGATAACAACTTACTCAATGTCCAAACGTCGTCGTTGATTTTTGTGGCCGGGCCGCCTGAATCTGCCACTGGTGAAGAGTCAACCCTCACTGAAGAACAAAAACGGATTGTTTACAAACGATATGGCGGTGGAGCGATTGGTGCGGTCGGCAACGGTATCGCCGCTCTATACACTCCACCCGCTTCATCGACTACCTATGTCGCTGATCTGCTTCGCTCGGCTCACATTGTGCCTCAAGCTCAAGCCCAGGGTTTGGGTTTTGCATCATTGGATCCGATCCTGGGTACCTGGAAAATTTTCCGGAATGTAGCCTACCTTTTCTTCGTGGTGATCTTTCTTATTATTGGTTTCATGATTATGTTCCGCCAAAAAATTAATGGCCAAACGGTGGTCACTGCTCAACAAGCTATTCCTGGGATTATTGTCTCGCTCATTTTCGTGACGTTTTCCTATGCCATCGCCGGCTTTATGATCGATCTGATGTATTTACTGATGTATCTGATGATTGTTTTGTTTAACCCACCAGAAGGGACAGCGATTTTGGACAACAATATTTTCGACGCCATCTGGTATATTCTGATCGGCAAAGGTGAGGGGGTCTCTCTCTTTAGTAGTGTGAGCGGCGCCGTGGAAAACTTCACCAAGGCGTTCACTGGTAATTTAGGTGCCGCCAGTGGAGCACTCGGGTGGCTGGCGGGTATCACTGCGGCGCTGGTGGTCGCGGTCGCTATCTTAATTGCCGCTTTCAAGATTCTCTTTGAACTGCTGAAAACCTATGTCTCAATTGTTCTCTCCATCGCTCTGGCCCCCATCACTTTGATGTTTGGGGCTATTCCGGGTCAAAATAGTTTCTTTAAATGGTTAAAGAGACTAGTTGGTAATTTACTGGCCTTCCCAGTGGTACTGATGACTTTTATCATTTACCACCTCTTCACCCAAAGCGCCGTTGAGGCAGGTGGCGCCGCGACGGGCGGGTTTATCCCACCCTTCTTACCCGGCCGCGGCGTTTCCGGTGCCATTGTGACCCTGGTAGGCATCGGTATTTTGCTCATCATTCCGGAAATCATTCAGCAAGTCAAAAAAGCCTTCGGCGCCGAGGGTGGAATAGTTGAAACACTTGGTGGACAGATGATCCAACGCACTCGCGAAGCAGGGAGAGATACTCTTCAGTATGGTTGGCCTACTGCAAGAGTTACGGGCGGCCTGGGTTTAGATGCCTATCGTGCATACCAACAAAGAAGCTCTAGAGGACCTAAAGCAGTGTTGTCGGGTTTTTGGGATCTAGCAAGAGTTAATACTCCAATCAGAGCTGGAGAAGCATACGATCAGACCCAAGGACTTCTTAATATAAAGCAATCTTTAAAACCTTCAAATTTTGAGCATTTATTAGACAGTGAACGCAGAGAAAGACGCAAAGAAAAACGAGGAAAAATCGTAAAGAATCTATCGGATATTACAAATTAACCCCATCTTAAGGTTAATAAAAATTACTAGTGTCCTGATGCTTTTGATTTATCCTCGGTAGTGCTCTCACTAATTTTATCCCAATTCCAAGGAGCCACTGTTCTCATTTTTTCTCCATGTTCATCCCTTTTACCAACATCCCAAGGAAGTGACGTCGCCACTTGCTTTTCCCAACTCACTGGGTGTTCATTATGAAAGCGCCACAATTCACCCCGATAACGTTTTTCCTCATCAATAATATCAGCTCTTAACAATGTTCTAAGTTTCCTCTCGCGCTCTCTCCTAGTATGTGCTTCAAGATAGTTTCTAACATAATCTTCCGCATACCATGGTAATCCATCAGCTCCGCCAATATTTTTAAGTATCACTTCCTCTACTACGTGCCATACTTCTCGTTGGTCGTGCCTTCCCTCAAATTGATTAAGTAGCCTGTGAATATACCGCATTGTAAACGGCCCAAAAATGAGATGGTGTTTCCCAGGAATAAGCTTTGCTTTACCTATTATATCTTGGCTAAAGTGTACTATCTTGTCTTTAATGTCTTGTATGCTGAGAGGCTCAGACGCAGGCGCGCGGAACTCTTCGTACATATCCTGCAATCTGGCGAATGCCAATGTTATATAATCATCGGGTTTGTAGCCGCCATGCTCGAGATTAAACCTACCAATAACGTCCAAGGAGTCCCCGTACCCTAGTTTGCTGTAAGTGAGAACAAATTTCTCTATGTCTGCTTCTACATTCTCGACCCCGGCCGATCTTAATTCCCTTCTTATCAAATCAAGTTTTTCAGAAATTAAATCATAAATTCTTTCTAGTTCCGTCAGCTGCAATGTTAAATCATTCTTTTCATTGGTAAGGTCACTAATTCTCGCTGCATCAGTAGCAGGATTAAGTCCTGCTATTTCTGTGTCAATATCTCCAATTCTAGTTTGAACATTTAATAAATCTTCAGCGTATTCATGAGCCTTATCTCTCAGTTTTTCCTCTGGCTTTTCTAATCTTTTCTTTATTTTACGACGGGCCAGCAAAGCCTCTTTTTCTTGGTCAACCCTTAAGATATTTATAAGCAGCTCGCCGGGCATCGGTAACAAGCTGTCATTAAGATCAATTTCACCCGGAGCTAATTTTCTAAACTCTACAGTTCCATCATGGCGAATAACCTTTGGGATAGGATTCCCGTCAGCGTCAGCGCGGTACTTCTTGGGGTCGTCAGGGTCATAGTCATATTGAACAATCACCATTTTTTCCCTAAGGTAGTGCACCCACTCCGGAATCTCTCCCCATACCGTTTTTCTGAAAAGATTTATTATATTCCACAATCTCTCTGCTTCTTTTGGTCTAGCTACTGCATTTCTCAAGGTTCTTTGGGCTCTTTTGTATTCTGGTTCGGAGATTTTTTCTCCGTTGGGTTTTCTCCCTCCTGATTCATAAAGAGAGACGTTCTCTTCTGCCTCTTTAACAGCCCAATCTTCTTTATGCATATAAGACAATAGTGCTTTTGGTATATAAAGCAATTCTTCAGAGGTCGCATCAGCCAAACTGAGAGCGTAGCGGTTTCTGCTGTACATACCAGCCGCCCATGGTGCAACAACAAACAGTTCATCTACATATGGTTCGCCCCGTACCTGAGCGAGAGCCAAGCCGTGTTGGCGAGTGGTTCTATGCATAAGGTGTGGGATAAAAGCATGAGATTTTGAAGATTGTGCCCATGCATATTTAACGAGCTTATCAACCAGTTTTTTTGGCAATTTCGCATAAAACTTTGCTTCCAGGTGTTTATAAAATTGTCCAACCTTATCGTCTTTTAATCGCAAGTAGCTGAAGTCACCATCATGGTCACTTCCCTCAGGATCACGATCCAATCCTCCAAACTCTGGATAATGCTTAATTCTTTTCACAATGTATTCATATACTTCCAAGGCATCATAATTAATCCCTGACTTATTCAAATCCTCTGCAGTAATATCGCTGTCCTTCCCCATACTTGTTTTTTCGGGCTTTTTTATAAATAGAGCACGAGCCATTCTTACGTAAGGTGCTGTTTTTTGTAACATTTCCTCTGAAATAGCACTCCACCACACATCAAAACCAACTAACCCAGAGTCACCTGTCCCGGTAATAGCTGCCAAAACCCGAATCATCCTCAGCCAAGAGACTCTCCATTCATCTACTTCTTTTGTAATCTTTTGCAGAAACTCGCTATTAAGCTGTCGGGCTCTATCTTCCGCAAAATCTTGTGTAACATCAAGTTCCTCTGCAATTTCATCGATGATCATTTGTTTAGGAGATTTTTCATCCTTTCTGCCGGCAATAAATCCCATCGCCGCCAATTCATCAGGGTTGAGCTTTCCTTTGATTTTGTTTTTGTAAGACTCAATCAATCCATCTAAAACGCTCATGGAAAAATCAAAGTCTGCTTTATCTGTAACAAGCACACCGGCTATCGTCGCCCCAGGCTTAAAACGCAGGGCAGGGTACTCTTTTTTAAGAATATCTATTTCTTTCTCAATATCCAAAATTCTTCTAACCGCTGCATGCCTTACATACTGATCGTCAAGATTTTCCTCTTTCAAAGTTGAGTTTTCTGGGTTGGCAGTATCAACATTGAAGAGTAAATCTTCAAGCTGCTCAAATAGATACTCCATCGCAACAGAAGAGCCCTCTACATCAACCATTAGCTGGGATAAGTCGAGTCTTCCAGTTACTTCAGTTTTAGCCGTTTCGTACGGGAAGTGCTCAGTCATAAAGGCTATTTTAGCACCGCCTTCCTTCTGGAAGCAATGTTTCTTTCCACTTGATTCCTTAAAAAATGTCTACATTACTAAATCAGGGTTTGGCGCACCGATATCGGTATGAGTCTCGATGAGTTTAGTAGCTTTAAGTTGTTCTGCTATATCAGAAACAAAATCAAACACTCCATATTGGGAAGCTTGAAAAGCCGCTATCTCTTTTTCAATACTGGCCAGTCTTTCTGCCAATACTGTTGCCATCCCGCCAGTTTTTTCTTCAGCAGTCGGTCCTTCTGCTTGAATGGAGTCAATGTTTTGGATTGCTTCAAGCGTATTTTTCCTTTTCTTTTCAAGCTCATTAAGTCTTACAACAAACAGCGTCAGCAACTTTCTTTCAACTTCTCTTATAAATTCAAGCAATGAATCTTGCGTTTGATACACTTTCTCAAGAGTAATATCATGGGCTGTTGAAAGCTTATTGAGAAGATCTATGTACACCGGCGTGGATAATTCAACGATTTCTGGATTTGGTAAACCGAAACTGTCATACAAAAACCGCCAAGCATCTTCTTCTTTTAGCGCGGGGACAAGTTGCTCCACTAAAAACTCAATATTATCAGTTAAAACTCGAAACCAAACTCTTTCACTCTCTGGTAAACTCGTAATTAAAGCATCAGCGTTTCGGATTTTCCTCTTTTTTTCTAAAGGAAACAAGCCATCACCTAGTCTAGTTTGGTCAAGTCGGGCATTAAATATGTCCTCCGTGGTCACTGCTTTTGTTATTTCTGACATCGCCAGCCTTTCTTAATACAAAATTACTACTAGCTGTAGTGTTTACAGCAAGCTTTTTCTTTGTTGGTGTTGGGGAAATAAAAAACTCCCCCTCTGGGGAGCATCAGTTGGGGTTAACCTTCCCAAGGTTGATGCTCGTCAAAGATTACTTGCTGAAGACCGGACTTTTCTTATGGCTTTTAGCCAAAGAGCTCACCGTTGCGGCACAGTGGCGGATTTTCACCGCCTTCCACAGCAGAAACTAAAGTAACAAACTTTTGGTGGCCGCGCAAGTTACAGTTGTTGTTCAAAAAGGGGTGAATACTAAATATGTGAAAAGAAAACATTCATTTGCCCTCCAATACAAAACAAGAAAAGAGCTGGCAGTGGCCGTATTTTCTCTTGGCAATTTTGTTGGCGGATCATTGGCTATCGGCCAAGTATTTGGTGGCGGAGCCTTTTATCTGGCCTATTTTATAGTTGGTATTTTTTTAATTTTTGTGTTGTATACTGCTGCAGTATTTCTTATGGAAACAAAATGAAAGAAGCTATCATTAATTTCCTCGAGACACCAGGAACTGCTCTGCTCGTTGTTGGTGCGGCAGTTGCTCTTTACGCCTTGTTTATTATCTTATTTACCGGCACCAAAAAAGATTAGCCCCTGTGGTTCAGTTCAGCCTGACTATATAATCTAGGTCAATGGCCGATACTGATACTCAACCAGAACTCCAGACAGACCAGGAGCAGGCCCAAAATCCGCTCAACAGTCCTATAGGATCATACGTCCTCAAACGCCTAAATCCTGATGCTGATCCAGCCGAAGTTCGTCAGTTTTTTGCCCAGCTTGACGGCATCAAGGAAAACGAGGTTATCTCTGCTAATTTTAATTCTTTGTTTCAAAATACTCCTGGTTTTAACCTCCGCTACACCAAGAGCTCATACTTCGACGGCGAGCACCCAGGGGAAATGTACTTGTTCAGGAGCGACCTGGCACTCATTATGTATGATTGGCTCTCCCGCCAACCAGAGTTAAAACAAAACCTCAGTACCATTTTGAACGCTCGCAACGCTGATCAGCGAGTCGCCAACGCCCTCACGAGTATTGCCAATTACTGCCAAAACATCGGCGCCAGAGATCGAGTGGAAGTTGATGAGAGTAGAGAGCGAGAGTTCAACAATCTTCTCTCCGAGGAGCGAGTGGTTTCGGAAACCGCTTCGTTCATCATTGATTACCTTGATCACCCAACTCAGGAAGTTGTTAAAGAAAAAGCAGCAGAGGCTGAGACCAAAGCAGCCAAAGCCGAAGGAGCAGGCGTCGTAGTCGCCGAGGGTGAAGCGGCGCCGACCGCCGGCGTACCCACACCAACAGCAGCTGTCACAGCTGGCGGCGGAGTAGAAACTGGTGAACTAGGTGGTGAGCTAGTCCCACCAGTAATCACCCCGGAAACCCCCCAACCCGTCGACGTTTTAGCCCTCAAACAAAAAATCTTCAGTCGTGAAGTCAGAGAACAAGTCGTTCGCTTCACCCAAATCAGTCTCACCCAACTGGAAATCTTCCATCGACTCCCGCCAGGCAGCCTGCAAAACTCCCCTGAACTGCGAGAGGTATTATCACAAAAGGCACTAGCCTTTTTCACCACCACCCTCTCTCAAGAACGCTTTGACCTCCTATTGAGCTCACCCGAAGAGCGCTTCCGTTTCATTCGCCAATTTCTATGGCTGACTCAAAACGATGTGCGGGTCAGTGCCACGATTGAACGCCATCTGTACAACGTGGTACTCAAAAACGCTGATCCAGCCACTAAACAACAAATTGAACAAGCCCTCATTGCAGCAGAAAAAGGTGAAGATAACCCCTCTGAGCTCATCCGTAACTTAGCAGAAGACCCAGCAGTCAGAAACGTCGTCGAGGCCTTGCGACAAACTAATGCCTTTACTTCAGAAAAAGCCGCTGAGAAGTTCCAGCAAACACTCCTCCAAGACTTACAGCAGTACCTCCTGGCTGTGGGTGTTACCAGCGACAAACTCATTCTGGCGCGCGAAAACATCTTGAACGTCCTGCAAGTTTGGACACAAAACGGCGTGGCCGCCGACATTTTGACCGTAGTGGACGAGCCGCGATTCAGAGAAATTTTTGGTCCCGACATCCCTTATAACCCTCAACTGCTGGAAAACCTCAAAACCTTTTGGATTGTTTGGCGAGCAGATTTAGCCAAACAAACTGACAATATTTTACTCAGCAGTGAAGTGCGCTTCGCCAGTCAGGAGGCACTAGACTTACTGGATAAGAAAAATACTCAAAATATCAACGAAGCCCAAAAAACCAAGCTTTTTCAAGTTATCGTTTCTCAACCAACTCAGCACCAAATCGAAGACGCCAATCGCGACCAAACCACCATTCAAACCGGCACGAAACTCGGTGACTCGCGCCAAATCGAAGACAACCTTAAAGAAAACCAACAAGCCTTTTTACAATCCGTTTGGGACAGCTTGTCCAGTCAGCAGCGAGAAACATTTTCACAGTTTTACGGTTACGAAATAGTCACCCTTGATGCCCCAGTGGAGTTTACAATCCACAGCTCCTTTATCGTCGGTGAAGAATCGCCACTGGCGTATTATGCCCAAGTCCCCGGTCAGCTTGGTGAAGGAGCTGGGGCCGGCTACATGCCGGATAACGCCCTCATTCACTCTCCCCTGACCCGGGTAAACACCCTCCACCAACAACTCGGTAAACTTGGGGACCTGACCAAACTGGCCAAACGATTTACCGGCCGATTGGCCGGGAGTAAAACAGGCGAACAGGCGCTGGAAAAAATCGCTCAGACCGCTGGCTCTAAATTACCCGGCGGACCGGTCACTGGCTGGATTGCCAAACAAGCCGTCACCAAAAAAGGTCGAAAAAGACTGGCACTCATCGGCCTTAGCGGCGGACTGTCGCTCCTCATCCCCCTGCAAACAATCGGCGGCTGGTTGGGCGGACTGGCTGGAGGAGTGATCGGTTGGTTCGCTGGCGGAGCACTGGGCGCAGCAATCGGCGGCTACCTCGGCAGTTGGGTGGGTTTCGGGGTAGAAAGCTGGCTGACTGGCGCTTGGAACAGCGTTTTCGGGAGCGGGGGTGGCGCCGGAGCTGCTGCTGGCGGCGCGGGAGCAGCACTGCCGCCCATTCAAGCAGCCGGGGCGGGGGCGGGCGGGGGCGAATTGGCCGCCCAAGCGATAGCTTCCACCGGTACTCAGGCCGTACTGACTACCGTTGGTATCGTGGTCGCCGGCACACTTTTTAGCCACATGGTGGTCAGTAACGCGCTGCTGGCAGATTTTCCGCAAGTTGATCCCCTCACCACCACCGTCCCTGGCGCAAATGCTAAACAATCCGAATACGTCACCATCGAAAAGCGTATTTTTATCACTGGCTGTCCAGAAAATAAATGTGAAAACCCCGCCTTCCCAATCACCGCCGAATACTCGATTGTGATTCGACCAAAAGACGACTATGCCATCACTATCCGTGAAGTAACCGACACGCTGAAGGTTAATACCAGTGAAAAAGCCTGGGAAGAAGAAGGAAAAAACCCACCCGATATTCCAGATAGAGTAAAAACCATCGATGACTTTCCCGAGCTTTATGACGGCCTCACCATTGAGCCCGGCTCGGAGTTTGCTTTCTCGTACACTGAAACTTTCGATGAAAAATACAATCACTCCAGCATTGTCAACACCTTTGAACTTGCATTTGACTACAACAGTCAAACTTCAGGTGAAACCGGTTCTGACAACGCCATCACCGGTGAAATCATCTATGTTGGCAACTACGACCAAGGAGCTGGTTGCTGGCCGGCCAGCGGCACAGTCACTCAACTGCCAGGTGGCAGTTACTCACACACGAACGCTGACGCCTTTGATATTGCCAATGTAGAAGGCACGCCGATTTATGCCCCATTTGCCGGTACCGCCTGCTCGCAAAAGATGGACTATAGTATTTATGGTAACAATGTCGTCTTGGCGGCAGATGACGGCCGGTCGTACGTTTTTGGCCATATGCGCTCAAAACCATTTGAGGGTTGTCGAGAAGTACAGCCTGGAGCGGTGCTTGGTCCAATGGGTAGTACCGGAGCTTCCAGTGGCAGCCATGTGCATTTTGGCCTGATTGGCGGTTACAGCGGCGTATCAGTCCTCGCCACTCTCATGCCCAACGGCACATCAGTCCAAGAAAATGACCCTGTCAGGAGCTGTTATGACCAACTTTAAATTTTTTACCAACCGTTGGCTCATGGGCCTCTTGACTTTCATCGTCGTCGGCCTGGTAGTAACATTCATCCTGCGCCTACTGACACCTGCTCAACCCGTAGTGCCAAAAACTGAGTTTATCACTGAAAATCAAGTGGGCGGCTCCAGCCAGTTTGCCAATCTTCGTTTCACTGGTTCTTTCACCACTACCATCACCGAGCTTCCTCTGGTTGTTATTCAACCAAGTCAAACCACTCTCGATTACGTACGGAACCAACTCATTAAAGAGTATCAGTTAAATCAAGTAGTCGGCCTGGCTGGCCTTTGGCGTGGGGAAACGCACACCCTTTCATATAATGACGGCGCTGATGAATACCTTTTTTACTCACTCTTTACGCCTAAGGACACCCTGCTTGCTGACACTAACCGAGCCATCGAAGTAGCCGAAACTTTTGTCAGCAAAACCTTTCCCAATGTCCAATTGGTGAGTCAAAGAAACGCCGTACAATACTTTAGCGGCCTGTTAGAACTTGAGGAAACCACCCGTGATAAAGCGGTCGCACTGGCAGTCCCCTTCACTTATACGGTCCAAAACGTACCGATTTTCCTCGGCCACACCAGCTCTCCCCCTCTCACCGTCATGATTAACAGCCTGTACGAGGTACAAAAAGTGACTTTCCAACCCAACTTTATTGATTTTGTGCCAACAGAGCAAAAAGCGCGTTTAATTGACCTTGGAACAGTGCTCGACAATATTAATAGCCGCAACGAAGCCTCTATCATCAGCGCCTACAGCCACACCGGTCAGTTTTTTACTCTCGAAGAAATCACTAGTGGAACGCTCACTGATGTTCAGCTGGAGTACCGCGCCGACTTCACCACTGGCCTAGCTTATCCTTTTTATCACTTCAGTGGCGAGCTCAACACCGCCAATGGCTACGCCATTCAAGCCGAAATCATCGCGCCCGCAGTGGAAACTAAATAAATCAGAACTACTCTTTATTTTTCGCTGTGATCGCTGAGTGAATCCGGTTGTTTGAGAAACACCACTAAGTATGAACATTCACGAGATTCGTGAACAAGAAAAACAAAGAGTAGTTCTGATAAGATAATTGTATTGCCATGAAAGAGCACCCCATCCCGCAAGACGTCACCGGCTACAAATTTCATATCGTCGGCAACATGACCTTGAAACAATTCGCTGAGGTTGGAGCCGGGGTGTTGGTGGCAGTCATTCTCTACAACACTAATTTACTGGCGTTTATTAAGTGGCCACTTATTATGCTCTCGGTGGGTTTGGGCGGCATGATGGCTTTTGTCCCCATCGAGGAAAGGCCGCTCGATCATTGGATCGTCACTTTTTTTCGCCGACTGTACAGTCCCACCAAATTTTACTGGCGCAAAGATTCAACTATTCCTTTTGCGCTCAAACCAGAAAAAACCGGGGAAAAACCGGCCGAACCGCAGTTTGAGATTGATCTCACTCCTGCCCGTCAACAGCGAATTAGAGACTACCTCGCTTCTGTCAGCCAACCCACTCCCCTCAGTGAAACTGACCAAGCAGAAAGCGCTCAGGTTTCAAAAATCCTCCAAACTTTTGACGAGGTGCCGGTAGAGGTTGTTCGCTCCAAACAAATGAAGATTAAACCCCAACTCACTCCACGAATCCGTAAACTTTCGGTTTCACAGCACCAGCCAGCCGAAAAACAAACTGTTTTCCAAACTGAATTAACAACCACCGAAAAAACGCCCGCAGCAAAAAACCTACCTCTGACTAAACCACCAACCACTGAGTTGCCTGCCAAACCTGAGCTCGAACCAGTCGCCACCACACCAATCGAAGTTTTTGCCGACGAGACGCCGCCAATCGAAAACACCTACACTGCTCCCCAACAATCAGCTGCCACCAACGCCAAGCTTCCTTTCCCGCAAAAAAACCTTTCTCCCAATACCATTATGGGTATGGTGTTGACCCCAGACGACAAACTCGTTGACCGAGCGGTGGTGACCATCAAAAACCTCCAGGGAAAAGTAATCCGGGCACTCAAAACCAATTTGCTTGGCCAGTTTTTTGCCACTACCCCACTGCCTAACGGCACCTATGTGGTGAGCGCAGAAAAAGAGGGTCTTTCATTTCCGGAGCAAACCTTTTCTCTTAATGGTTCTGTGCTACAACCACTCGAACTACGAGCGGCGTAATTAGTTCGTGGGTTGCGAGTCTTTCACCGAAGCGAGTACTCTAGTACTATGTACAGTACTACCCATGACTGAAAAAACCGAAATTTCATCTACCACTCAAGTTTTTTTAGACATTTTTGATATCACCAACAACGTGGTGGTTTTAAAAAACGGCACAGTGTCCATAGTACTGCTAATCAGCGCCATGAATTTTGGCTTACTCGCCGAGCAGGAACAGGACTCCGTTATTTACTCTTACGCGGCACTCCTTAATTCCCTCAATTTCCCTATTCAAATCGTCATTAACTCAAAAACCAAAGATGCCACCGCCTACCTTCGTCTATTGGAGATCCAGGCTCAACAAACTCCTTCTCAAGCTAAAAGAGACCTTATTCAGCGCTATCAAACTTTTGTCGGCCAACTCATCAAAGAGCGAAATGTTTTGGATAAAAAGTTTTACGTGGTCATTCCAGCCTTACCGATCGAGGTCGGCATGATGACCCCCCAAACCTTGCTTCCTGGTAAACAAGCGCCGCAAATCACTCAAGAACAGAAAGCAGCCGTGATCGAAAAGGGCATTGGCATCCTGGAGCCGCGCCGCGACCACCTAATTGCCCAATTCAATCGCATTGGTCTATACGCTCGCCAACTGGCGACCCAAGAGATCATTGAAATCTTTTACAACAATTACAACCCAGAAGCCTATGAGGGTCAGCAAATCACCGACAGCCAAAACTACACCACGGCCGTGGTCAATGCCGGCACTGTCACTCCGCCTATCGCATCACAAACCTCCATTGAGACTACTACACCTGCCATGCCTCAACCAACCGAACCGCCTACCACCACAGCTCCAGCACTGGAAGAAACAACAGCCCAAACGCCAACCGAACAAACACAGCCAGCCCCAGCGGAAGAAAACGAAGTAAAGATCGCTGAAACAAATAAAGCTTCTGCAAAAGACCCCAATCTGGCCATTTCCCCAGTGATTTTGCCAAAAACAAATACTGCCGTCACCAATACTCCCGCCACTACCCGACCAACTGCTCCCGCGCCAACTGCCATGCCGCCAGTCGCAGAGTTATAATTTTCTGTTCTAATCTCAGGCAAAATATGTTTACAATAGAGAACAATGCCCATTAACCTGCCATTCACACTGCCGTTTTTTAAGAAAAAAACCGCACCAACACCTCAGTCAACTACTCAAGAGCAACAAGAACTAGAAAAGCTCAAGGAGTTTTCGCGCGGGCTGGTGACCATCCAGGACATCATCGCCCCAGAGGCAATTGAGGTTGATTTTACCTATCAAAAAATCAACTCAACCTACACCCGTACACTCTTTGTCGCCGGCTACCCGCGCACCGTCCCAGCCAACTGGCTTTCACCGCTCATCAACTATCCCAATCAAGCCAGTATCTCGATGTTCGTTTACCCGGTCGATTCGGCCGAGGTTCTCGAGAACTTGAAACGTAAAATCACGGAAATGGAGGCTGAGGTTCAGTCTGATATTCGCGCTGGCAAAATCAGCAACATCAATACTGAAATTAAACTGAGCGACGCTCGTGTCATCCGCGAGCAACTGGCTGCTGGCGCTGAGCGATTTTTTCAGTTCGGTCTTTACATCACACTGACCGCCAAAAGTATGGAGTATCTGGATAAAATCACCAAAAATGTCCAGTCCATGCTCGGTTCCCTCCTAATTGTCTCCAAAAAAGCGACCTTGCAAATGGATGAGGGTTTTAAAACTACTTTGCCGATGGGACAAGACAAACTCCTTATCACCCGCAATATGGATACCACCTCGCTGGCCACCACCTTTCCATTCACTTCTTCTGAGTTAACGATGGAAACTGGCATCCTTTACGGCATCAATGAACACAACGATTCACTGGTCATCTTCGATCGTTGGAAGATGGAAAACGCCAATATGGTTATCTTTGCCAAATCCGGTGCTGGTAAATCCTACACAGTCAAGCTCGAAGTCCTACGTCAGCTGATGTTTGACACTGAAGTAATTGTTTTAGATCCCGAGCGTGAATACGAAGAGCTGGCCAAAAAAGTCAACGGTGAATACATTAACTTCACCTTCGGCGCAGAGGCCAAAATAAACCCGTTTGACCTTTCAGCAATGTACGAAGAGGGTGAAAACGAACTCGGTCAAAAAATCCTTTCGCTTCACGGTTTACTGAAAGTAATGTTAGGTGAGATGACTGCTCAACAAGAAGCGCTGTTGGACCGCGCTCTGGTAGCAGCTTACAAGGCCAAGGGAATTACTCCGGACCCAGCGACGCAAACCAACGAACCACCGTTGATGGAAGATTTGTATAAAGCCTTGATCGGCATGGAAAACAACGACGCTAATGATCTGGCGGCTCGGTTGGAAAAGTTTATCACTGGTTCGTTCCGAGGCATTTTGGATAAGCCGTCCAACATTAATCTTAAAAACCAATTCACCGTCTTCTCTGTCAAAGAAATGGAGGAAGAGCTGCGGCCAATCGCCATGTACATCATCCTCGACTTCATCTGGACAAGAATCAAAAAAGATCTCAAAAAACGTTTATTGGTCATCGACGAGGCTTGGTACTTCATGAAACACCAAGACAGCGCTTCATTCATTCACGCCATGGCTAAACGAGCTCGTAAATACTACCTTGGTATCACCACCATCACTCAGGACGTAGAAGACTTCTTGCACAATGACTACGGTAAGGCCATCGTCAGCAACGCCTCTATTCAGTTTCTGATGAAACAGTCAACCTCCTCGATTCCCGTGTTAACCGAGACCTTTTATCTTTCCGAGGGTGAGCGACAACTACTGGTCGCTTCTGATATTGGTGAGGGTATTTTCTTTGCCGGTCAAAACCACGTGGCGATCCGAGTGGTCGCCAGTGATGAAGAACACGAGGCTATCACCAGCGACCCTGAAGAAATCTTGCGACGACGAGCGAGGGAAAAAGAGGCTGAAGTTGTAGCCGCCGCTACAAAACCAACTCTCCCCCCCACTCCTAGAACTCCCACTAAACTAACCACTCGGGCTGCTCGTAAACCAACAGCACAACCTTCAACCAATCCTCTAACCCAATCAGTTGAAAAAACCGTTTCGCCAACGGAAACACCGGTTCAATCAACCGAAAAACCAACCACTCAACCAACCGCCACTGCCGACAAAAAACCGGCCAAATACTCTGGCTACTACACCATCGACGACTACTCCCCGCCGACTCCCTCTTGACAAACTGTGGGAAACTGTGTGTATAACTACGACACCTGAACGTGGAATGCCCCGGTTTTTTGAATGTTGTGGCGCTTCCCTGCGGCTGCCCAAAGGAAAAATAAGTTATGTTTACTCACACTCTCAGTCAGAGCGAGGTAACCTCTGTCTGGCAAGCGGCACAAAAAGAACTCCAATCACAGCTGACGCCGGCCGTTTATACCACTTGGATTGCGGCCAATCCGCTAAAAAGCGTTGAGGTTGATCAACACGGGCAAGCCTTGGCTACTATCGCCTGTTCTTCTGGTTTCCACGCCACTAACCTCAAAAAAAATCTCTACAACCAAATTAAAAAATCGCTCGAAAACCAACTACAAAAAACGATAGAGCTCGCGTTTGTGGTTTGGGAGCCAACTAAACCTCCTAAAAATGAGACAGGTAAAACCGCCAAGAAAAATGACGGGTTATTGGAACTGGCGAGTGGTAAATCTCCATCGCCCACCGTTGATGAACTTTTCTCTGCCCACACCCTACAGGCTACCATTCAAGATCGAGTGAAGGCCTCGGCCAAGCGTGTTGGTCTGCGCTCAGATTACACCTTCAAAAATTTTGCTGTTTCTTCTACCAATGAGATGGCTCATGCCGCTGCCACTGCCGTTTCTAATAACCCTGGCACGGCCTACAACCCTCTTTTCCTCTACGGCGGTGTGGGGGTGGGCAAAACTCACCTCATGCACGCCATCGGTTACAACATCCTCCAACAAAACCCAGAACTCAGGATCATTTACTGTACGGGTGAAGAGTTTATGAATGAGATCGTCACGGCGATCAGGCAAAAAACCGCGCTTGATTTTAAAAAGAAGTTCCGCAACGCCAACGTGCTGCTGATCGACGATGTCCAATTCATTGCCGGTAAGGAAACTGCTCAAGAAGAGTTTTTTCACACGTTTAACGCGTTGATCAAGCAGTCGTCACAAATCGTCCTCACCTCAGACCGCCCGCCGCACGAAATTAACGTCGAGGATCGACTGCGCTCTCGGTTTGAGGCTGGGTTAATGATTGATATTCAACAACCAACTTTCGAGCTGCGTACTGCCATTCTGCTCATCAAGGCCCAAGCCAATAACCTTGATCTCCCAATGGAGCTGGCTCAGTTTATTGCTTCCAAAGTTGACAGTGCTCGCCGCATTGAGGGCATTGTCAAACAACTACGCTCTGAGGTTGAGTTGAAACAGCGGGAAATCACCCCGGAACTTATTCAGTTAATTATGCGCTCCGACACCATGCCACAAAGAAAAATGCTGCGCGTCAAGCCACAGGACGTCATAAAAACCGTCGCCAATCACTTCCGTATTAAACAAAGTACCATTAAGGGTCAGCGCCGCGTCAAAGAGATTGTAACTGCCCGTCATGCCGCCATGTACCTGTTGAGAAAAGAGTTAGGAATGCCGCTGGAAGAGGTGGGGAAATGGTTCTCTGGGAGAGATCATACCAGCGTGATTCATGCCGTCGAAAAAATCGAAAGAGAAATTTTGGAAAATAGTATGACTCAACAAGACATTTCTGCTCTCAAAATGTCACTGGCGGCTCTTTCAAAGTCGTAAGTTTTCCACAAATGTTAATAACTTTGGGGAAAACTCTGTGTAAACACTGTGTACAGCTGTGGAAAAATTCTGCTCTCTGTGAAAAAATGCGCCGGTTTTTCCCCAGTTTTCCAATAAAATACACAGAGTTTTGCAGAATGGTAAAGCAGGAAAATACACCGTCGTTTTTACCTCGTTTCTTGAGTAAAATGGTTCTTTTTCCACTTTCCCACACCGCCTACTATTACTACTACTACTATTTATTTAATAGACATAGTAAAAAGGTAAACAGAAAAATGAAGTTTATTATTTTACAAGAAAACCTAAAAAGCGCCCTTGGTAACTTGCAAAGAGCCATTCCTGGCAAACCGCAATTACCAATTCTCTCTTCTGTGTATTTAAAAGCGGAAAAAAACAGTATCACCTTGGCAGCCACAGACCTTTTCCTTGGGGTGAAAAGCACTGTTCCCGCGCAAGTAAAAGAAGGGGGCGAGCTCGTAATACCTGGGGAGATTTTTAAAAACCTGATTTTTTCGTTGACTGCTGGTGAGGTCAGCATCGAAAAAAAAGGCAATTCTTTACTGATAAAACATGAAAACAGTCAAAGCTCTCTACCCTTTCAGTCAGCCGAAGAATATCCACAGTTTCCAGAGGTAGTCGGCAAGCAGTATACACTTTCTGTATCACTGATTAGAAACATTGAACAACATGTTGCTTTTGCGGCCGCGCTAGATCAAACCCGGCCGGTGTTGGCCTCGCTCCTACTTTCTTTTACTTCTAAGGGCTTGAGCGTTGTCGGGACGGATGGTTTTCGCTTAGCCACCCTTCACTCAGCCGAAAAAAGTGACGGGTTAGAGCAAGATCTGCTTATTCCGGTCAAGGCGTTGAACGAGGTTTTTCGCTTAGCCAACCAAACACAAACGGAACAAGTGAGTTTTCAAGTCGCTCAAGAGCTTAAGCAAGTGCTGTTTACCATTGACGGCGTGGAGATATATATTCGCCTGATTGAAGGCGAGTACCCCCCTTATCAGAAAATCATCCCCCCTGAATTTATCCATGATTTTAAGCTTGATTGGCAAGAGTTTGCGGCGCAGGTGAAGCGGGCCTTCCTTTTTTCCAGAGACACTTCGAATATCATTACGCTGGAGTTTAAGAAAGGCACCATGATGATTCGCGCCAGCTCTCCCGCCCGCGGTGAATATCAAGGCGAGATGACTATTTCCTACACTGGTGAGCCGCTAGAAATTGCCTTCAACGCTCTTTATCTGTTGGATTTTCTGAATATTCAAAGGGAGGGAGAACTCGTTTTTTCGATGAATGAAAGTTTAAAACCGGCCGCTTTCAAGATTCAGGATCAGTCGGAATATCTCTATATCGTCATGCCGTTCCGTGCGGCGAATGGCTAAACATGCTCCATTGGCGCTGCCAATCTGTCTGGTATAATGTGCGTTTATGGCAACGAAGAGAACTTGGAACCCCAAAAAGAGAAAGCGGCTACGGACACACGGCTTTTTGCAGCGGATGAAGTCTATTGGTGGCAGAAAAGTGTTGAATAGCCGCCGCGCTAAAGGAAGAAAACAACTGACGGTGCGCAAAAGAGCTGGATTTTAAGCGGGCGGCGGTCTTTTCTAACACCATGTTAGCCAAGAAATACAAACTGAGTCTCAAACAGCATTCTTTTCAGTCTTTAGCCCAGAGCGGGTGGGGGTGGCAAGGTGTTGGCCTGCGAGCGGTCTATGACTTTCAAGGAAAAGGGGCACAAGCCGCTGTCGTTATTCCTAAGTCGGTGGTGAGTTCTGCCGCCGCCCGCACCAGTTGGCGTCGCCTCATTTTTGACCAATTGAGCGGCATTTTAAGCCACACCCCCTCTCTGCGCCTGATTATTCAAGTCACTCACAACGATGGGCAAACAGTAGACAAACAATTACAGGCACTTTTTACAGACATTGAACATCGCGCCGCTGGTATCGATACAAAATATGGCTAAAGGAATTATTCAGTTTTATCGTTTGTTTGGCTTAGTAAAACACCGGATTTTGTACACGGTGTTTGGTTTTTCCAGCCGCTGTAAGCATACTCCCAGCTGTAGTCGCTACGCGGAAATACAGATCCGCGAGCATGGTACAATCGTGGGATCATTGAAAGGACTGGCGCGTCTTTTGACGTGTTGGTAAAGAAAAACTTATGAATTTTTTAGTTACTCAATTTACCAGTTTACTCATTTTTCTGAATAGTGTTTTAGGCAGCCTTGGTTGGTCGATCATCGTTTTTACACTCATCATCCGCGTAGTACTCCTCCCTCTTACGCTTTCCTCTATCCGAGCCCAAAAAAAGCTCAGAGATTTACAGCCAGAACTAAAAAAACTTAATCGACAGCACAAAAACGACAAACAAACTCTTCAACGAGCTCAGCTAGAGCTTTATCAACGCTACAACATCAATCCACTGGCTGGTTGTTTACCACAGCTACTGCAGATTTTTGTGTTGATTGTGTTGTATCGTGCGCTACTGCTTTTTCTTGATGGCGGCATCCAAAATGGCACCAACCTGGAGTTTTTCTGGCTCAATTTGGCCCAGCCTGATCCCATCTATGTCTTGCCAGTGTTGGCCGCCGCCGCGCAGTTTGTCTTGTCGCTGATGATCGCTCCGGGAGCGGAGATTTCCGACGTGGCTTCAAATACAGCCATGAGTAAAGCGGCTCAAAAGGCTAATAAAAAAGAAGAAGACACCGCTGAAATGGCTGCTACGATGCAGCAGCAAATGTTATTTATTATGCCGATTATGACCGGCATTTTAGCATTGCGATTTCCAGCGGGGCTGTCTTTGTACTGGGTGGCAGCAACTGTTTTCAGCATTGTTCAACAATACTTTGTGTCCGGCTGGGGTGGTTTAACTACGTATTACCGAAGAATTGTGGGTAGTCATGCAAAAAATTAAAGAGAGAATCATTCGTATTTTTGATTTCTACGAGATTGACGAATCAGAGATACAGTTTGAAGAGGAATCTACTGACGGCAAGATATACTTGAACATTATTTTGCCAGCACCACACGCCAAGCATTTTATTGGCGCACGTGGGGAAACACTTGATTCGCTGGAAGTGTTGGTGCGGTTGGCTCATTTAGACGAGCTCAAAGAGGATGAAAAACTGGTGATCGATATTAATGGGTACCGCAAGGAAAGAGAAGAGAAGCTCCGAGAACGGGCGCTCAGAGTGGCTCACGAGGTGATGGAAACCGGCCGCGAGTATGTTTTCAACGATCTTAACTCGTATGAGCGCTACCTCGTTCACTCAGCGGTGGCGGAGAGCACTGATATTCAAGGAGTGGAGACGATTTCGGAAGATGACGTTTATGGTCGAGTGCTGATTGTCCGGCCAAAGGAATAAAATTCATGCAGTTGGTTATTCACACTGATGGTGGGTCGCGCGGCAACCCCGGTTTATCCGGCGGAGGCATTGTGGTGTTAGATGAACAACAGCGGGAAATTTATGCTGATAGCTTGCCTTTTGGCAAAAAAACTAACAACGAAGCAGAATACTTAACGGTGTTGGCTGCACTCCACTGGCTTCAGCGGTTTAATGGGCAACAAACACTTGAGAAAGTGCGATTTGTGCTCGATTCCAAATTAGTGGTCGAACAGCTTACCAAGCGTTGGAAGATTAAAGAGCCGCGCCTAAAAAAATTGGCACAGCAATGTTGGCAGTTGTTAACCACTCTCCCCTTTCCGGTGGAGTTTTTTCATGTTTTGCGGCACGAAAACGCTCGGGCGGACCTACTTGCCAACCAGGCAATGGACAAAGCCCAAGAGTAATTTTTAGCCCCCTTTAATTTTCCCTCCACTTCTCAAGCCACGCTCTCATCCATACAATGGATGGTTGTAATGTCTGCCCTAAAAACCCTCCCTATTGCTGACGAACCAAGAGTGCTCTTGATTGGGGCTGAGCCCTGGCTTATTTCTCAAGTTTCACTCTTGTTTGCACCGCACCAGATTACGGTTGTGGCCCTCTCAGCCAAGGATTTTCTTGAGGTTGATGTTCAAAAAATTGAACTAGAGTCGGTGTATAAGCTCATTTGGTGGGTGGAGTTTGTTGACCAGGATCACCAACAGCGTGTTTTGGGGAAACTGAGACAACTCACCCAAGTGCCAACGATGGTGCTTGGCTCCTTGCCAGAGCAGTTTTTACTAGAGCATGAAGCTTTACTGCCCGAACTTAAGACGGCACACCAGTTTTTTGAGGCAGTGTTAGCGGCCTTACCTGAAGCGCAATTCTTTTTTGGCCGCGACTGGTTTGAGGTAGGTGAACCAACTGGTCTTTTGAAGCTTTCCCTGAGAAGTTTGAACGACGGGTTGTTATTTGATCCAGAAATGGATTGGTTTTTGTCCAGCAGAGAGAGTTTTTTTGAAGTGATCTCACCGTACTGCATTCGTCCCCACTCACCTACTCGGGTGATTGTCAAAGGCAGGAAGACTATGAGCACGGTCATTTTGAGACGACTGGCTGGATTTTACACTCGCTATTACCAGACTAACTTAACCATAGTCCCAGTGGGAGCAGTCCGTCACTCCCCCAGTACTCTTGGTTTTGTAGAGGTGGCTTATCCAGTGGCGATTGATGCGCTGTTGGACGAGTTTGTCAGGCGAAAGCATCAATGGCAGAGCTTGCTGACTCCCCCACCCCCAGTCAGTGAATTAATCAAAAAACCGGCCCCACCGATAAAAGCAGAGCCAGTACTTCAACTCCCGGCAATGCGCTTGAAAGCACAGGCTGCCAAAAAGCAAGAAAAAGTAAAAAAAGTATTGGTAAATAGGGAAAAAGAGCGTAGTGAAGTAAAACAGGCAGAACAAATAGAAGGGGAGTTGGCTCGTATTTTTCGCGATAACCGTACGGAAAAATCAGAAAAAAGGATTGATGATAAGGTAAAAATTGTTAAGAAAATTGCCAAAAAGTCACGAAAAAATAAAGCACTTTTCTACGCCGGTTTGGCGACGATGGCCCTGGGTGGAATAGTACTTTTCCTCTGGGGAATATTTGCTGTCACTACTGTTTTTGCTCGCAAAGAAATCAGCGCTTTTTTGGCCGACGGATTGACAGTGGAGCAGGTCTACCACTCTGGTCCTTGGTCTCAACTCCTCCAGTTTCAGGTTGGCTATTATCAGCGTTTGGTTGGGCCAGAGATACTGAGTGAAGGAGGAGAATTGGCCGAGTTTGAACAAACGCTCTTGGGATTACAACAGGAAATGAAACGCCTCGATTTTCTGTCGGAGCAGTATTTTTTGGGAATCTTGGGACAAGGGGAGACTTCAGCTGAGTTTCCGCCAGAGCTGGCAGCTCAACTGGTGATTACCCAGCGTCGTTTGAGTGAAATGATTTTGGCGGTTGAGTCGTTAGGGCAATTCCAAGTGAAAGAATCAGAGCGCTGGTTAACAGCCCTAAAGGATGAGCAACAACAGCTGGCGATTTTAACGCAGTTTCCAGAGGTATTTACCGGAGTTTTTGGGGGTGGTGGGAAGAAAATATATGCTGTGTTGCTGGAAAATAACCTGGAACTGCGTCCGAGCGGCGGCTTTATTCAGGCGGTGGCTTTTCTGACCTTTGACCGTGGTTTGCTGACAGACAGTCAAGTGGTGAATGTGTACGACCTTGATAACCGTTTGCCTGGGGCAGTACAGGCTCCGGCTGAAATTCAGCGCTACTTAGGTGAGTCGAATTGGTACTTGAGAGACAGCAACTGGAATCCGGACTTTAAATTGGCAGCCCAGCAAGCTGCTTGGTTTATTCAACAGGCGACTGGCGTGCGGGTAGATGGGGTGTGGGCGCTCAATTACCAGGCTTTGCAAGTGATGCTGGCGGCGCTAGGGCCGATGGAGTTACCAGTCTATGACGAGGTATTAACAAGCGACAACGTACTGGAGAGGGTAGAGTTCCACTCTGATGACGAACTAGTTGGTGCTGGTCAGCCGAAAAAAGAGTATGCAGTCGCGGTTTTTTCTCAGCTGTTGCGTCAGCTTCAGGTCATTCCTTTTGAAAAAGCCGGTCAAGTGCTCACCGCTTTGGCTGAGGGTTTAGAAAATAAGCAGATTTTATTGAGTTTTGCCGCCACAGATCTCCAGGAAGCGATGAGAAAACTGGAGTGGAGTGGAGAGGTTATTAATCCGGTTTGTCCTACCCAGTTTTCACCACTAACTTGTCTGGTTGACCAAGTTTTTCAAGTCGAAGCGAATATTAGCCTGAATCGAGTGAATGCCTACGTTCGCCGCGAAGTACGCCACGACATTGATTTGGGTGGTGAAAAAGTGACTCACACTCGTACCATCACCCTGAAAAATAACGCACCCTCTCAGGGCTGGCCATTGGGAACATACAAGGCATATTTTCGCTTTGTACTTGACGAGGAGGCCCAGCCAACCGGCGCGGCCGTTAACGGCAAAAAGCTGGCTGGAGAAAGTCTGGCTGTGTACTCAGAAAGAGGACGTAAAGTGGTCGGAGTGCCGGTGGCAGTGCCGCCGCAGGGGACAGCTACTTTGGAGTTGTCATATGTGACTGAGACGGTTCCCGTCGGCCCATTCTCTTACTTACTGTTTGATCAGAAGCAGGCGGGGGTAGCCAATACCCCTATTACTATTACCTTTTACAACCCTGATCACGAACCAACGTTAATTGCGCCAACAGCCAAGGTTTATGATAATTCGCTGGAGTTTTCACTTACCCAGACAGACCATCTTTTTGTCGGCGCTAGTTTCCAATAAAAAATTTTGGCGTTCTCAGTTAACCATAAATTTCATGATTTTTTCATTTTGGCGTGAGACACTGAAAGGTTTTCACGTGAGCCTAGGAAGATTTTGGGATATTTGGCTTAAAAAGCGTATTCACCAGTCCATTTTTGATATTTTTACTGACAGTTGCCAATTCTTAATTTGATACTAAAAGATTCACTTATCAAAATCGTTGATTTGACCAGACTTTTTCGTGTTAGAATAGGCGCTCGAGTTGATGAGTTGAAGAAAACGAACGATGACACAAACTACTTTTAAAGTCGAAAAACGAGCCGCTGAAAAACCAAAACATCTGCGCCGACAAGGTCTTGTGCCTGGTAATATTTTTGGCAAAGATGGCTCGATTGCCGTACAGATGCCGGCTCGTGAGTTTGACGATCTCTATCAAGAGGTTGGCGAAACAGGGCTGATTTATTTGGCAGTAGCAGGCAGTCAAAAGCAACACCCAGTATTGGTCGATGAAGTGCAGACTGACCCGGTTGATGGTCACTATGTCCACGTGGCCTTCAAACAAGTGGCTTTAACCGATAAGATCACGGCCGAGGTGCCGGTGGAGGTGATGGGCAAGTTTGAAGTACCAGAGGCGGTGATGGTAGTGGTCAAAGATGAGATTGAGGTTGAGGCTTTACCAACCGACTTGCCGGAAAAATTCGAGGTGGACGTCTCAACCCTCACGGCAATTGGTCAAATGATTACCTATAAAGATCTTCACTATGATCGCAGCAAAGTTGCCCTTATTTTGGGAGAAGAGGGTGAGGAGGAGCCAGTGGTGCTGGTTCAAGAACAGCGCGAGGAAGAACCGGAGGAACTCCCGCCCGCTCCGCCAGCGGAGGGCGAAGAGGGCGTGGCGCCAGAGGGCGAACAGCCGGCTGAAGGTGAAGGCAAATCTGAAGAAAAACAGTCCGCTGAGGGCAAAGCGCCGGAGTCGGCGAAAGCAGCTGCTGAAAAGCCAGCCGAAAAATAATTATTTCAGGAAAAAATCTCTGTTTGGATCGATGTAAAGGGCTAAATTTAAGTATTGGCTTGCCTTTTCATATTCTTGATTAGCTTGTGCCAGGATGGCTAGGTTGAGGTATTCGGCTTGGGAATGAAAATCATGGCTTTGACTGGTTTGGAGATATTCTTGGACAGTGAGCGGTAACTTAGTTGTTTCGATCGTCACCGGTACCGGAGCAACTTCATCACTGGCGGAGAGGTTGAGCGGTAGCTTTGGAGTGGGTTGAGGCTGGGGATTTGGCAGCAGCTGCCACCACGCACTCAGAGCAAGAATAATCAAGGTAAGGACAATGTTGATGAAAGTTATTCTCTTTAACCCTAAGGAGAAAATGGTGGCGTGAGAAAGAGTGTGGAGGTAGGTAGTAATAAGACGCAGTAAAAAGAAGGGGAATCGAAGCCGCCACATAACAGCTTTATTGTGCCAAAGAATCGGTCGGCCAGGAAGCACCGATTAATGTTGGTTCGACAGTAAGATCGTGTTGACGTAGTACTTGCCAAACGGCTTCAGTGACAAAGGGCACGAACGGGTGCATTAACTTTAAAAATACTCTGAGACCGGTGAGTAGTTGCTGACCGCCCAGTTTATTGGCCTTACCAAGCTCGATGCACTCATCGCAGTACCAGTGCCAAAACTGGTTGTAAACGGTGTCTGCTGCTAAACCGATTTGAAATTGATTGAGGTTTTGAGTGATAGTTTGAATGGTTTGGGACAGCTTTTTTGCAAATTGTTGATTGAGTTTTTTTTCACCGGTTTGGTTTTTATCCAGATGTCCTAGGATAAAGCGGCTGGCGTTCCAGATTTTATTCGTTAAGTTGCGGCCGGCGCGAAAATCTTGTTCACCGACCGCTTTGTCTAAACCCGCGGTCGAACGAATCACCAGTGCCATTCTCAGCGCGTCAGCACCGTATTTTTCGGCTACAGTCAGGGGGTTGACCACATTACCCTTACTCTTACTCATTTTCTGTCCCTTGGCGTCTCTGATCAGTCCGTGCAGATAAATGTCGGTAAAGGGTAATTGACCGGTGGCATATTGCCCCATAAAAAGCATGCGCATGACCCAGAAAACCAAAATGTCATAGGCGGTTTCCATTACTTGGGTGGGATAGAAGCGTTTAAAGTCTTCCTTTGACAGACTTTTCAGCGTCGTGAACGGCCATTGGGATGAGCTGAACCAAGTATCAAGCGTGTCGGTTTCTTGAAGATACTCCGCGCCAGGGGAGTCGGTTGAAAGAACATACTCGGCTTTCAGGGGTGCACGCAGCTCTTGCAAGCCTTGATTAATTGTTTTGATTGAGTGGGTTTTAAGGAGTTCACTGATCTGACCGCTGGTTTTTTGACCAGCTTGGTTAAGAAAAGTGACCAGGAGATCGGGGTTTGTTTTCGTTGAGTACCACGCCGGCATGCGAATGCCCCAAACGATTTGGCGAGAGATGTTCCAGTCATTGAGATTTTTCAGCCAGTGTTTAAGGGTTTTATCGTAACCAGCCCCATATACTCGGAATTTTTTGTTTTTCAAATTTTGTAAAACCGGTTCAACCAATGGTTTTACCTTGATGAAAAACTGAGGCAAGGGGAGTGGCTCGATGGGATTTTGGCAACGATAACAAACAGCGATGGTATTGGTGTAGTTGGGGTTGTAGTCGACCAACAGACCATCTTTCATCAAGTCCTCCCTCATTTCCTCGTGCATCTGTTTGACTTTGAGGCCATGATATTTTTGCGCCCGTTGCCAGTATTTGGTCTTGAGTGCTTTGGCTTGACTACTCAAGTTTTTATTGACGGGGTTTTCTGGATCATTAGCCGGATCGTTCAGAAACCATGAAAAATCCATTCTACCCTGGAGTGTGATAATCGGAGTGACTGGTAAGTGATGTTTTTTACCGAGTTCAAAATCATGTGGATCATGAGCTGGCGTGACCTTCATGATGCCGGTGCCAAACTCCGGGTCCACGTGTTCATCGGCGATGACTGTCATTTTGGTTGGGCCGAGTAAACCCAGTACCTCGAGGGTCTGACCGATGTGTTTTTTATATCGCTTGTCCTTGGGATTAACAGCTAACGCTGTATCACGGAACTTAGTTTCTGGGCGGGCAGTGGCAATGACAAATGGGCCATATTTGATTTTGTAAAAACCAGCCGGCCGTTGTTCGTGTTCCACCTCAAGGTTGGAAAAGGCGGTCCCACAGTGAGTACAATAGTTAACGAGCTGTTCGTCTCGATAGAGCAGACCGTCTTGGTGGAGTTTGAGGAGTGTTTTAAGGGCTTCGTCAACCGCTTTTTTATCAAGGGTAAAAACAAATCGTGACCAGTCGGCGCTCGCCCCCAGTTTTTTCATTTGATCCAGCGCTACGCCGGAGTTTTCCTGCACATAGTCCCCAATCATTTGATAGAGGGTTTCTCGGTCAAAATCAAAGCGGCTCTTCCCCTCCTTTTTGAGTTTCTTTTCAAACACAAACTGCGTTTCAATACCGGCATGATCAGTGCCGGGCAGCCACAGCGCATCGTCGCCCAGCATCCGGTGAAAGCGAATCAAGATGTCTTCGATGGTTACAAACATGGCGTGACCCACGTGGAGTGGGTCATTGGCATTGGGTGGGGGCATGATGATCGTGAATGGTTTTTGCCCCTTTCCTCGAGTTTTAGCGGGGGCGAAGGCGCCGCTTTTTGCCCAAAGTTGGTAGATTTTAGCTTCGGTTTGGCTGTGATCGTAACGTGAATCCATACGCCAAATTGTATCACGCTCCCTCTGGAAAGATGCAAAAAGCATGATTCTGGTCAGTAATTTCGACTTACTATTCTCAGTATATGAAAGCTATTCCGACTCACATTGCCATCATTATGGACGGGAATCGCCGTTGGGCTCGTCGCCATGGTTTGAAAACGGTCCTTGGCCATCGGTATATGGTGGAGAAAGGGCTCAAGCGGGTAGTGCGGACAGCCAAAGCATTAGGGGTGAAGTACTTAACACTCTGGGCTTTGAGTACCGAAAATTGGGATCGTGATCCAGCGGAAATTCGTTACTTGATGAAGCTTTTCCGCGAACTCTTTACTTCTCAGGCGAAAGCGCTCCACCAAGAAAACGTCAAGTTGCGAACCATCGGTGACCTGTCGCGCTTTGACAAGGATATTCGAGAGAATGTTAAAAAATGGGTTGATTTATCAAGAAAAAACAATGGAATTACAGTCACGCTGGCTCTCAACTACGGTGGCCGAGATGAAATGCTGCGCGCTATTCAGGCGTATGGCTCGGACGTGAAAAGCGGTAAGCTCAACGGCCACGCGCTGACGCAAAAACAGTTTGCCGCTTACTTGGATACTGCTGACTTGCCCGATCCAGATTTGATTATTCGTTCTGGCGGTGAGCAGCGCTTATCGGGCTTTTTGCTTTGGCAGAGTAATTATGCTGAGCTCTATTTTACAAAGACCTTAATGCCGGATTTTGACGCGGCGGCTTTGCGTAGAGCGGTCAGTGAGTTTGGTCGTCGCCAACGGCGATTTGGGAGGTAACTATTTTTCTAGTTATTGAAACCGAAATAGTTAGATACCAGTTGATTCAGAGGAAGGAATTTTAAACTCTAAAATCGTCCTCACCCCAGTAAAATCAGCAATGAGATTGAGAATGATGAACGCTGAGACCGCTACCACCAAGCCGATGATGGCGTAGGTAACTGAGTTTCTGCCTTTTTCCACCTGCTTGGTGTCGCCGCCGGAAACCAGTAATCGGAAACTAGCGACGATCAACATGATAAAAGCAGTCACCCCAACCAAGGTGAGAAAAATCGACAGCACGTTGGCCAGCAAGCACTGTAAACCCTGGATAGTAGCCACGGTTTCGTCAGTGGGACTAACACAGACCCCGCTCCATGGACTGGTTTGAGCAAAAACCGGAGAGACACTAGCGAGTTGGAGGCCGAGGAAAAAGAAAACGATGGAGATGGTTTTACTCAGCAGTTTCATGGCGTTGATTATACATAATCACTTATCTTTCATAAAAACTTCCTTTAACAAAAACCCCCGCCGGAAAAGACGGGGGTTTTTCGAGTTCCAGTTTTTTTTACCCATCGATGGTCCGAGTGTTAAACACTTCGTTCAAACCGCCGGAGAAGCCGAGGAAGTTCAACGCCAAAGTAAGGATGGCGTACGAAGCAGCGACGACGATCAGACCAATTACGGCCGAAGTAATTTTATTGCGTGCGCTCTCGGTTTTACCCTTATCTCCACCACTAGTGATCCATTCAATACCACCCCAGATGAGGTAAAGGAAAACTAATAAGGCGGCAATCACCATCACAAAACTTAAAACGCCATTGATGAGCTTCCCAAAGTCGGTGGCAAAACCTTGGCCGGGATCAACCGGTGTGTCAGTGATGCTTTCTGCGGCGACTGGCAGCGCGGCGGCCGCGAAACTGGCTACTGAAACGCTGGCTGAGAGGGCCAGTTTTTGCAGTTTATTCATAGTTCTCCTTTGTTACTTTTTGTTTCTTACTAACCTTAAGCTCGTATTATATCCATGTTTTGTTTTAAACGTCAAAAGCTTTCTGAGAGCAGTCTGTTTTAACAGCCACCGCCGAAGCTGAGAACACAAATATCCAATAGCTGTTGAATAATCATAAAGATAGCGGTTGAGGCAGCTAAAACAATCAGACCAGTGACGGCATTCATGATTTTGTTGCGCGCCCCCTCCACCTTGCTTTTATCACCCCCACTGGTGATCCACTCCACTGCTCCCCAGATAAGGTACAGCAAGACGAGTAGGGCGGCGATGGCCATCACGGCGCTCATCAGACCGCCCAGAAAAGAGCCAAAGTCACCGCCTGATCCTGGCAGATCGGCTTGTTGCCCCGCTTCTTTTAGATCGATAGTAGTTGGTTCTGGCATATGAGTGTAATTTTTATTCTGGCAATACGTCTGGTCTGGGTATGTCCAGGATACTAAAACTTTCTCCAAACAGTAAATCACTCAGGAAGTTAAGAATGACGAAAGTACCAACTAAGACAATTAAACCGATGACAGCTTGAGTGATCCGGTTGCGGGCATTTTCTAATTTTCCCTTGTCCCCGCCACTGACGATCCACTCGATTGCTCCCCAAATGAAAAGCACGATGGTAGCGATCGCGCCGATGGCCAGCATAGCCTTCCAGAGACCGACAAAGTAGTTGGCAAAGGCAGTACCTTCGTTAGCCAGTTCTGGGTCGGTGAGCTCTCCTTGCAATACTGGGTTTTTGAGCTGCGCCAGCGCTGTGCTGGTAGAGAAAAGCAAGAGCGAGAGGGTGGTTGAGGCGATGGTGGTAAGTTGGCGCAGCGATTTTTTCATTCGATGATTAAGTACCCGGACTGAGGGGAGTGACTAGGTTTCTAATCTGGCCTGCTGGGTTGAGAAAGTCTAAGCCGATGATACCGCTCAGCAAACCAAGCAAACTGTATGAGGCGACGATGATAACCATGCCTAAAACGCCGTAGAGCATCCGGTTGCGGGCTTTCTCCAACTTACCTTTATCCCCACCACTAGTGATCCACTCGAAAGCGCCAAGAACGAAATAGACCACGAAAAAGAGTGAGGCCAACACGGTCATAAAGCCGATGAGATTGGAGATGAAGCTCTCTAAGTTTTCCAGCGCCGCCTCGCCAGTTTCGTCAGTACCCGATCTTTCACTAAAAGCGCTGGTGGGTGGGTCGAAGGTGCCAATATTGGTTGGTTGTTGAGCGATAAGAGAAAAAATATTGAGCATCACCCACCCCCTATTACGGTAAAGCTGGGACTTAAAATGTACGTGGCGTCACCAAAAACCACTAGGCCGACGATCGCGGCCAGCGTATATGCTCCGACGATCAAGGCAATGCCGACTAAACTGTAGGTCATTTTTTGAGAAGCTTCAGCGTGAGACTTGGCGTCACCAGTGGCGGTGATATATGTCCAACCAGCCAGAATAAAATTGACCATCACCCACACCCCGGCGACAATCGTGCCAATCTTGATGATGTTGGAGAGAAACAAAATGAGGCCAATTTGTTCGCCGCTAGCGGCGTCGTATTTCTCTACTCCGGCGGGAGGACTGATGGTGCCAAAGATCTCATCAGTCTCACTACTTCCTTGGAGCCCCCCGCTGGCTCCACCCGGTTGGGCGATCACGGCTTGAGCTTGGGCGGGGAAGATCGTGAAAAAGCAAACAGTCAGTGCCAGCGCAAAAAGTTTTTTCATGTATTTTAAGATTGTAGTATAGGTTTTCTTACAAGGGAATATCTGCCCCTGTGACTTGTTTAATAATCTGAACGACCCAGTACGCTATAAACATCACCACGATGCCTACTCCAGTCGTGAGCACGATTTTCATCGCTTCTTGAATACCCTTTTGTCCTTTGATCAAAAATTTATAGCCAGCCAGGATAACCATGATCATCACGGCAATGCCCGCGACTACAAATAGATTTGGCACAATTAAGTTGACGAGAGTTGAGGGAGAAGTGTACACGTCTTTGACCGGCGTCCCGTCACTCAGGGTATAAGCACAGCCAAGTTCGAAGCCTGCTTCACTGCTGCCCGGGCTGGTGGCGCAACTACTTTCACTCATTGGGTGGTATTATATCAACACATTACAGAGGAAAACCACATGATCTTACCAAAAAAAGAACGACAGCTGTTAGCTCGACTGCGCGCTGGCAGTAAGCAGGCTGTGCGGGAGTGGTTCGCCTTATTTTTCCCTTACTTGTTGCGGTTGGCCATCGGTAAAGTTCCCCACAGAGAAGATGCTGAGGAAATCGTGCAGGAGACGTTTATTAACTGTCTGAAACAACTGCCTCTTTTTCAAGAAAGAGCTCGGTTGCGAACGTGGATGGTCAGTATTTTGAACCACGAAATTGCAGATTATTATCGTCGCCGCTATGCCAAACGAGCACTGCAGGTTATTCCACTGGCCAATGTTTTAGTGGCTCAACCAGTGAAAAATGCGAGTGAAACCTCACTCAAGGTTCAACAAGTGTTGGCGCGGATGAGTACAAAGCGCCAAGAGTTGTTGTTATTGAAATATGTTGACAAACGGAAGGTAGTGGAGATTGCCCGTCGTTGGAACACGACGATTAAAGCGATTGAATCAGAGCTCTTTCGGGCTCGGCGCGAGTTTAGGCTTTTATACTTACAGCTAGCTGATTAAAGCGGTGGGGCGGCCGCCTGTTTGCCAATATTTATGAAACGTAATCAGTTTTTAACCAAACTTACCCAAGAAGCGCAGTTGCAGGCCAAGATTTATTCTCACACGGTTGTTCCCAAACAACTTGAACCAGTCGCCAGTTTCATCGGCAACCATACATGGAAAGCATTATTGATCATTTCTGGTCTAATGGCTTTATTACAGGAGGTACGGCCGTTATGATGCTGCGTCAATTAATGCACATTGTGAGCTCTGTTGCCTATTCAGTTGCTCAGATTTCGCAAGGGTTATTTTTTCACCCGTACCAAACGATGCAGTCGCTGTTGCGGGAGAAAGTTTTTTTCTGGTTGACCCTGTTGCCGATGGGGATTTGGGTGGTAGCTCGGTTAGTATGGGGGTTAATGATTGTGCCGCTGGTGCGGCTGGTGTTTTCGTGTTCAGCGACCAACTTTTGGGGTTGTCAACTGATTCCGTTTTTTACTCATTGGTTGTGGTATTTTTGTGTACTGTGGCAGCTGGTGTTACTGTATCTGTTCGTGCGCTTCATATATGCTTTTGCCCAGGGTCGTGAATGAAAATTGCACATATTTTTTTGCAGCACTTCCGTAACTTTGCGGAGTATGAAACCAAACTCAATAACGTGACGCTGTTGGTCGGCGGGAATGGGGCTGGTAAAACCTCGCTTGTCGAAGCGGCGTACTTGTTGTCTCATGGTGAAAGTTTCCGCGCGGAAAAAATCGATGAAATGATCGCTTTTGGTGAACCGTTAGCGAGAGTGACGGTGCGTTTGGGAGATGGTGAGAGCACCGATATTTTGGAGATGACGCTCACACGGGGCGTGGTGCAGGGGAAACGGTCACCAAAAAGACTCTATGCTATTAATGGTGCTCGCAAGCGTCGGCAAAACTTTGTTGGCCGATTTTTGGCGGTAGTGTTTCAACCAGAGGATATGCGCTTGATCGAGGGTTCGCCATCTCGCCGCCGAAGCTTTGTGGATGATGTTTTGAAGCTCACCGAACCAAGCTATTTTCAGTCGCTCAGGACATACGAACAGGCGCTCAAGCGCATCAATAAGTTTTTGGAGTTGGTCAGAGAGAAGAAACAACCTCGTTCGGTTTTGACGTATTGGGAGTTGTTGATGGTTAAACACGGCCAATTTTTACAGGAGAAGCGCCAAGAGTTTTTCCACTTCCTCCATACCACCGGCGGGCCATTTGCTTTTGATGTGCGCTATCAATTGTCGGAAATTTCACCGGCGGTACTTGACTCTCACCGAGAACGGGCCATCGCCGCTGGTCATATGTTGATCGGTCCGCATAAGGACGATTTTGTCGTTTTTTTCACCGAAAAAAACCTTGAAGATCGCGACTTGTCAGCCTATGGTTCTCGCGGCCAACAGCGGCTGGGGGTGTTGTGGTTGAAAATGGGGGAGTTGCAGTTTTTGGAACACAAAAGAGATCAACAACCACTGCTTTTACTGGACGACATTTTTTCGGAACTGGATGAGCGCTCGGAAAGCATGGTATTGGAGTTGATCGGGAAGTATCAAACAGTATTAACCACCGCCTCAAGCGCCACTAAACAGTTTTTGGCAAAAAAGCTCAAGAATCTCTCGATCGTGAGAATGGAACGAGGTGGTTAAGCTTTTTTGGCCTCTTTGAGGGTTTGCCAGAATAAAACGGGGATTACTTCTACCAGATCGCTGGCATTGAAGTAGTAACCGGTTTTTTCAAATAACTGTTCACCAGCCTTTTTGTTGATGTAACTGCCAACGACACAGGCTGTCAGGGCATCATTGGTGCAATAAAGGGCAGCCACCAGGCCAGCCAAGACGTCACCAGTCCCCCCCTTAGTCATCCCGGCGTTACCACCCTCGATCTTGATTTTTTGCTGGCCGGTTTTGACAGTGTCGACTCGGCCCTTAAGCAGGATCACCGCTGGAATCACGTGTTCGCTGGCGAGTTTTTTTGCCACCATCATCAACTCTCGTGAGTGGGGAGTGATGATGTGATGTGGCTTTAAGAGTTGTGGGTCAACCATTTGCAGGGCTCCAGCATCCAGCACCCACTTCTTGTCGGGGTATTTTTTTAAAAGCCCATTGGTGATTTGTTCAGTTTCCGCCGCCCGCTCCATGCCGGGGCCGATCAGGACACAGTCAGCTTCACTAAGGTAGTGGTCAATTTCTTGGCGTGGCACCACGATGCCGTTCCAAAAATGACTCTTCGCTACCTGAATCAATTGATTGTTGCTAGGTACGGAAGAGTAAAAAACCATGTCCACGAATTTGGCAGCGATGTCGAGACTCCACTTACTGGCGGCGTGAAAAAGCTCCGAGCCGCCAATAATCAGCAGCTTGCCGTTTTGTCCTTTGTGGGAGTCGGGGAGTGGCATTGAAATATTTTTAAAAAAAGGGAGGAGTGTTTTGGGAATCATTGCAGCTTTTTTTACTGTGGCTTCTTTTTTGTCATCAGTTGTTTTTGGGTGATGTCTTCTAGAGTTTTTTGCACCCGAGCTAACTGCATCGTGACGGTAACGGCCAGCAGGGTCATGATCACTGCATAAATAAACAGTGAAATGACACCGCTTTTTTCTCCTAAAAAGGGATTGATATAAGTTTCCACCGCGCTTTTGATCGCTTCATTCCAGGCGAGTGCCACCACCAGACCAAACCCGCTGGTAGCCAGCGTGACCATGTTTTTGACGATGGCCAGAGGGACTTCTTTGATTGAGTGAGGAGTCTTGAGATTACTAGCCATAGCCGCATTATACCCGACTTTAACTGGGGTTTACCCAAGGTATTCTGGCAGAATCGGCGTGAAAAGCTAAAATTCCTTGCAAGTTTTGCCAGAATACCTTTAGAATATGATCAAAATGTATCAGCCAGTTTTCAGCATTACTCATAACCTTTTAACCTACATCGCCAATATTGAGGCCAGTAAAGCAGTGATTGATAACTCTCCATTGGTGCCGGCTTGGGAGGCCAGGTTCCGCGATGATGCGCTGGCCCGCACGGTGCACTTTGGCACCAAGATTGAGGGAAACGACCTCAGTCAGGAACAGGCTCAGCGCGTAATTCAACTTAAGGGGGTGTCTGATACTAAAGAAGTCTCGGAAAAAACCGGCGTCACGGCGCGTGAACGGGATATCCAAGAAGTCATTAACTACCGGAACGTCTTGCTCTGGATTGATCAACAAAAAGTGCTGGAGCGCAAACCTCAGTTGTCGGTCGACACGCTTCATACACTGCATTCACTGACGATGAAAGGTTTGGTTGATGAAGAGAGTGTGGGTGCTTTCCGCCAAAAACAAGTAGTAATTGAGGGAGTGGAAGGCAGCG
>Ga0076052_101_pt1 | contig 74098 bp, 78 predicted proteins | sample RifGroB1_FD_68083 | JGI IMG/M metagenome (GOLD analysis project Ga0076052, IMG submission 68083) | Parcubacteria bacterium GW2011_GWB1_49_7 | reverse complement strand
TGTAAGACGAGAGGCACGAGCACGCCCGCAGGGCGTGCGAGTTAGTTAGAATCAAGAATTTTTGATAAAGTAGGTTCGAGCAGACTCGTATAGAGCCACCATAGATGGGATAAAGCCCAATTCGGATAATTCGGATTTGGCTTGGCTGATGAAAACCCAAGGAATTTCGGGCACGGCGCGCGCTTCGCGCGAGTGGAGGTGTAGGTTCATAAAATTCAAAGCCAAAATATTTTCTGGAGGTTGATTTTAATACAAGGGTTCTGGGAGGTCGTACTTTTTAGTATGTGCTTGCCCCACCCGCCCGTGCGCGCACAAATTCTGCTCCCCTTAATGACATTCTCCATTTTACAACACTGATTATTCCTCCTGTCTTCTTGAAAAATCCTTATTTTATGATAGTTTATCGTCAGTGGCGATTCGTTCGCCACCAGAGTGCTCAACGGGAGAAGTTTGTTTACTCAAATTACTCACAATGACGCACTCGCAACATTCAAGTAAGAAAGAAAGTTTTACTTTCCTTCCGAAAGGTGTTATCCTTAGTAGCGAGGCTGACCCAGCGTCGGCCTCGACTCCTAAGGGTACCGGTCCAAGTGGTTGTATGTTGGTTCGACTCCAACGGGATCGTCTATTGAAAAACATCTCAATTTACATTCAGTTTTCTCCTATTCAGAGTTTGGAAAAGCTTTTAACAAGCTAAAGAAAAAGAACAAATATAGGCAGACATCTGCAGATTTTAATTTAAAAGACCGATATTCCGACAAAAGAATTCTAAACGCCCTAGGGAAATTCATACAGAAACATTCGAGCGATCAGGCAAGAGGATTGTATAGAGAAGTAGAAATCTACTCTCTTAGGCCATATAGGGGAATTTCGATTTTAAAAAAGAGCGGGAAATATCGCCCACTTCTTGTTCCCTCTCCTTTGGATAGATTGGTATTTTTAACTGCGCTTCCAAGAATAAAAGGGTTGATTTATAAGAGACTTTTGAAATTTTCTGCTTTAGGGGTAGGCGTTAAGAGTGAGGAGGGATTAAAAATTACCATTGTATCTAATAAAATATTTGAAAAGGTTAAGCAGAAGAAAACGAGATATGTCCTTGCCTTAGATTTCCAGGACTTTTTCTCAACTATTCACAGAGATAAGCTGCACAGAAAACTTAAAACTATTTTTTCAAAAGCTGAAGAAAAAGAACTTTTGAAACTTTTAGTCTTGTCGATAAATAATCCTATAGAATCAGATGATCTTTTTAAAGCAAAATTTAAGAATCTTAATCTCGAGACAAGCGGAATTCCTCAAGGACTAGCGTACTCTCCATTACTAGCTAGTTTCTTTGCTACAAGTCTGGACGCCTTAGTGAGAAGAAACAAGTCAGTAATCTCGTACCGTTATTTAGATGATATGGTAATCATAGGGCCAAACAAAAGAAATCTTATAAAAATCTATAGAAAAATAAAAAGTTTTTCAGCTAAATTGGGTCTGAAGCTCCACGACCTTGGCGGAAAGACAAAAATATTACCAGTTATAAATCCCGATGATTCTTTCGATTTTCTCGGCATCTCTTTTTCTAAATCAGGTAAGCATATTACCAATCAAGCTATTAAGAAGTTTTTAGAAACCATAAAGACAGAAATCCTTACTGGGCGAGGATTAAGAACTTCTCCAGATAATATCAAGAGGGTTTTTAAAGAATATGTCACTGGATGGAAACAATACTACTCGGCCATCTGCCCAGAGCACTATAAGGAAATAGCCCCAATTTTAGCAAATGAAGTTCGTACTTATATGCTGAAAAAGAAAGCTTGGAAAAGGATATACCTAAGTGATGAAAATTTGTTTAACTTGAAGGAGTGATATAATAAACTCGCACTCAACCGATAATAAGTTGTCTTTTTAAATGGCCGTCTCGGGTCAGCTTAAGGCAACTTAGGTTGAGTGCACCGGGGCGGCCATTTAAGTTTATGAAATACTTTTTATACGTTAGAAAATCCACCGATGTTGAAGACAAGCAAGTGCTTTCTATTGAAGCGCAGCTTTCGGAATTGAGAACTATTGCTAAACATGATGAGCTAGAAATCGTAGAGGAGTTTATAGAAAAGCGAAGTGCAAAAGTTCCAGGCAGATCAATTTTTGAAGAAATGCTCCGCCGGATTGAAAAGGACGAAGCCGAAGGAATTATTTGCTGGAAAGTAGATAGACTTTCCAGAAATCCTGTAGACAGCGGACGTATCAGTTGGATGCTTCAGCAAAACATCATTCAAAAAGTTATCACACACGATAGAGTTTATCTCCCGCAAGACAATGTGCTTATTATGTCTGTAGAGTTCGGGATGGCTAATCAATACATCAGAGATTTGAGTGTAAATACCAAACGAGGTTTAAGAGCCAAAGCCAGACAAGGTATTTACCCCAGTGTTGCGCCCCTAGGATATTTAAATGATGTAAGGAGTAAGACGATAGTTATAGATAGGAAGAAAAGCCTTATAGTCCGTAAAGCATTTGAGATGTATGCGGAAAATAAATATAACCAAGAAGATATAGCCAACTTTCTTTTCAAGAATGGTATTCAAAGCAGATTAATAAGAAGACCAGACGCAACTGGCGGTAAGCCCTTGAAGAGAGACCAGATTAAGTGGATCTTAGAAAGCCCTTTTTATTATGGAAACTTCTACTATGCTGGCGAAGTTTGGGAAGGAAAACACAAACCCTTAATTTCAAAAAAGCTCTGGGATAAAGTCCAAGAAGTTTTGAAATTAAGAGGAAGGGTAAAGAAAGTTAAGACAGAACCTAAAGCATTTTCCGGACTTCTTTATTGTGGAGAATGTGGCTGTTCTATTACTGCCGAAAGACAAAAGGGACATATTTATTATCGTTGCACCAAAAAGAAAGGTAAATGCTCACAGCCCTTTACTAGAGAGGAAGTTTTAGACTCCCAACTTTCGGCAATACTAACTTCCTTAGTATTGCCGAGTGAATGGGCTAAAGAATTAAATAAGATGTTGGATAAAGACGAAGCGGACATCACTCAATCCGCGACGGCGTCCGTCCAAGCTCTGCGGTCAGATGCGATGGAGATAAACTCCAAGCTTGCCCGCATTACAGACCTCTTTGTGGAACAAGACATTGAGCGTGGAGAATACCTGGATAGGAAGAAAGCTCTAATGTCTCAAAAGAAGTCTGTAGAGGAACAAATCCTCTTACTTGAACGAGACGCTGCTAGATGGCTCGAACCGATGCGAGTTAGAAGTCGCACAAAATATAGACAAAATTGCTTCTGATTCAGACCTTTTTGCTAAAAAGGTCTGCGCCAAACAAATCTTTGGCTCGAACCTCACACTCCACTCACGCGAAGCGCGCGCCGTGCCCGAAATTCCTTGGGTTTTCATCAGCCAAGCCAAATCCGAATTATCCGAATTGGGCTTTATCCCATCTATGGTGGGTCAGGTGGGAATCGAACCCACATCCGCAGAGCGGACAACATTTTAAGTGTTGCGCGTATACCTATTCCGCCACTGACCCAGAGGCGTAGAGGGGAATCGAACCCCTGCAATAACAGTTTTGCAGACTGTCGCGTTACCACTTCGCCACTACGCCAAAACCACTATTACCATACCATAAAATGTTGAAAAACGGTTCGATTAATGAGATACTATGCTTTGTTTGTTGCGCCCATAGCTCAGCTGGTAGAGCAGATCCCTCTTAAGGATAAGGTCCAAGGTTCGATCCCTTGTGGGCGCACAATGCCGAGGTGGCGAAATTGGCAGACGCGCCAGCTTTAGGAGCTGGTACCGCAAGGTGTGGAGGTTCAAGTCCTCTCCTCGGCACACTGCATTTATGAAGAAAGAAAAATAAACATGCTAGAAGGAACAATACGCGTAACCGGCAAGGGTGTCGGCTATTTTGAGGACCCGCAAGGCGGAGACGACTTCGAAATACAGCCGGAGAATCTTAAGGCCGCCTTAAACCGCGATACCGTAATCGTCGAACCTACCGGCAAAGAAATTTATGGTCGGAAACAGGCCAAAGTGGTCGAGATTCTCGAGCGCCACAAGACGGAATTCGTCGGCACTTTCGATGATGGCTTCATGATTCCGGATGATAAGCGGATGTACCGAGACATCTTTGTCGAGGATCCTAAGGGAGCAAAAAATGGCGACAAGATACAAGTCCATCTCACGTCCTGGGAAGACCCTTCCAAAAGCCCCAAGGGCGAGATACTCCGCGTCATTGGGCGCGCCGGCGAGCACAATGCCGAGATGGTCGGCATTGTTTTGGAAAGTGGATTCGAAATCGACTTCCCTCCCGAAGTGGAAAGCGAAGCCGAGGCTTGGAAGGAAAGATATGAAAAGGAGGATAAGCTCAAGAATCGGCGTGACTTTAGTGAAGTCACGACCTTCACCATCGACCCGGCGGACGCCAAGGACTTCGACGACGCTATTTCTTTGAAAAAACTTGAGAACGGTGATTATGAAATCGGCGTGCATATCGCCGACGTATCCCACTTCGTTACTCCCGGCACAGCGCTTGACAAAGAAGCGGTAAAAAGAGGCACGTCCATCTACCTCGTCGACCGCACCATTCCCATGCTTCCGGAAGTGCTTAGTAACGACCTTTGCTCGCTTAATCCCAACGAACCCAAATATGCCTTCTCCGCCGTCTTCGTCATGGATAAGAATGCGAAGGTGAAGGACCGCTGGTTCGGCAAAACTCTTATCGAGTCGGATAAAAGATTTACCTACGAAGAAGCGCAGGAAATATTGGATAAAAAGTCCGGAACATATTACGAAGAATTGAAAACCTTAAACGACCTGGCCTACAAACTTCGCGAAGAGAAGTTCAGGAAGGGCGCCATTGAATTCGAAACCGAGGAAGTGAAGTTCGAGCTCGACGAGCTCGGCAAGCCCATACGCGTATACAAGAAGGAACGCAAGGACACGCACAAACTGGTGGAAGATTTCATGCTCCTCGCAAATCGAGAGGTGGCGACACACATGCATACGGCATACAAAAGCAATGCGCGCGCCGCTTTTGTCTATCGCATACACGACGCTCCGGACAGAGAAAAAATCGTGAATCTTGCCACGTTTGTAAAAGCACTTGGCTTCGAACTCAAGAACAGGGACGGCGAGACTACGGCGGAAGATATTACAAAGATGCTCAAGTCAGTCGAAGGCACTCCGACAGAAATGTTGGTAAAAACTGCCGCCATCCGCTCCATGAGCAAGGCCATTTACTCAACCAGTAATATCGGCCACTTCGGTCTGGCATTTGAATATTATACTCACTTCACCTCCCCCATCCGCCGATATCCCGACCTTATGGTGCATCGTCTACTTCAGCGCTTCATCGAGCAGGGGCAAATTGAGCAGGACGAGATTATCAAATACCAGAGACTCTGCGACGACTCTTCTGAGCGCGAGATGGAAGCGGCCGAGGCGGAGCGCGCATCTATCAAGTACAAGCAAGTAGAGTACATGCAGGAGCACGTGGGCGAAGAATTCGACGCTATCATCTCCGGCGTCTCGGAGTGGGGCATTTATGTAGAAGAAGTGAATACCAAGGCTGAAGGTATGGTCAAGCTCCGTGATATGAAAGACGATTTTTATGAATTAAATGAGAAGCTCTACGCCATCGTCGGTCAGAAATCCGGCAAGAAATACTCCCTCGGCGATAAAGTCCGCGTCAAACTCATCGCCTCAGATCCAGAGAGAAAGACTCTTGACTTTGCATTTGTTTAGTTATATGATTTAAGAGGAGGGGTTCATGAAAAAGCAGTTGACGAGCATCTTTGCGCTGTCTCTCTTCTCCCTGACCTTTCCTCTCGTGTTGATTTGCGCATTTTTCTACGGCGCAATGTGGGGGAATTTCACGTTCAACTACGACGAGGAGAGGGGGCGAGAAGCGATCCAGAATCTGTTTCTCAACCCTTGCGGGAAGATCATTTCCTGGGGTTGGGATAAGGTCGCAGCGTAATCCATTGCTCCGCCAATCTCACCGCCGGCGCGCACGCGCCGGCGGCTTTCATTACAAATTTTAACAAACCTTCCACTCTAACTGAACCTCTCCCCCCATTATTTTCCAGCTATAGCGTAGAAATAATGGGGATGACTTATATAAGGTCGAAATCCATTCTTAAATATTTATCATTCTCTATTTGATCAGCGATGATGTAGAGCATATTCTTCCCTATCCCATAATTGGTCTTGAGGAGTCCGATGACATCTTCGCAATCATAAGGATAAACCCAGACGCTGTCCTGTAGTCTTAAAAAACCCGACGATTTGAGTATCTCCCTCACCTCGTCTCTCACTTTCTTCATCTTTTCCGGAATATCGAAAATTATGATCCTCCATTTTCTATCCCATCTTTTTGGCTTAGGAATTCTATAATCATCCATTTCCCATTGGCGAAGAACCTTTTCTCCATCCGTTGTGAGAAAATATTTCCCACTTTTAAATTCCACCAATCCTTTCCTTCTCAGGCGCGAAACCGCGGAGTATATAATATCTTTCTTTCTAGAAGATATTGGAATATCCAGATCAAGAAAATAATTCAGAACACTCGGCAAAAGGTCCGAGGAGCCCCTTCTGCCTCCAGAAGCTATCGAGACAAGAATCGCCTCCTGAACTTTCGATTTATTTATGGACTTCCTGGCTTTTCTTTCTAGCTCTCCCATTATTTTCTAGCTATAGCTTAATTATAATGGAAATATGATATTTTGAAAATTTAGGAAAGAAAGACACTTGACTTCCAGTTTATTTCGCCACTTCCACCGCCTCATCGAATGATATGGAAAGGAGTTTGGAGATGCCATTGCCGGACATGGTGACGCCGTAGATAACGCCAGCGCGGCTCATAGTCTCGCGGTTGTGGGTTATGAGAATTAGTTGCGACTTCTCGCTAAGCAACTCCACCAAATCGCCGTACTTCTTGGAATTGGACTCATCGAGAGCGGCATCGGTCTCATCGAGAATGATAAAAGGCGGTGGATTGACTTGCGAGATGGCAAAGATTAAGGCGATTGAAGTAAGCGCTCTTTCACCACCAGAGAGCATCATGAGATTGCGAATCTTCTTCTTCGGCAAGGAAACTTTTATATCCAACCCCTCTTCAACTTTTTCACCTTCCTCACCTTCTTCAACTGGCAACTCGTTCTTCACAAGAGTGAGATGCGCTTCCCCGCCGCCGAACATGGAGGTAAAGAGTTTGTCGAATTTCTCATTGATATTTTGGAGCCCGGTTTTGAATTCTGTCGCGAGTCTGTCTTCCAAGTCTTTTATCAAGCCGTTGAGAGATTCGGCCGACTTCTCAAGGTCGAGAAGCTCGCGCGCCAAGAAAGCGTCTCGCTCGGAAGTTTCGAGATGTTCCTTCTTCACCTCCTCAGCGCCAGCTATACTTGAGTCCTCTAGTCGTATCTTCAATCTCCCCAAAGTTCGCTTCCTCTCTTCTTGATTTACCCTGCCCTCTTCCTTGGAGAATTCCAAACCTCCATACTTCAAAACATCTCCGCCCGCCAGATGTCCAATTTCCGTAAGCTCGCGCTTGAATTCGGTTTCTTCAAGACCCACCTTCTCCTCACGCGCCTTGAGCAGACTGAGTTTCGAGCGAATACTGTTCTCCTCCGACATAATGCGGAAGACTGCTATCTGGGCAGAGCTGTCAGAATCCTTGGCTCGCTCAACCTCCTTCTTGAGCGTCTCGTAATCTGCTTGGAGTTTCTTCTCCTTCTCTTCGGCATCCTTCTGCTTCCGCTCTACCCCCAATTTCTCTTCTCTCAGTTCTTCAATATACTTCTTGGCTTCTTCGATAATATTCGAAGCAACTGTTTCCCGTCTTTCCTTCAAGAAATTTAGAAACTTGGCTTTGATTCTCTCTAGAATCCCGGGTGCGTCCTTCTCAATCTCGATTTCTTTATAAAGCGCCTCAACATCTTTGAGCGGGATAACTTTGTGCTCATTGGAAGCGGCAAGCTCTTGCTGTTTTCTCACAATGCTCGACTGAGCATCCATCAAGCCCTCCACCCTGCCAAGCTCCCTGCTGGAAGCATCTTTGATAGCGCGAGATGCCGATAGTTCTTTCTCCAACTCGAGGATGAGATACTCCTTCTTCTCCTGCGAGCCTTGCTCCGCAAGAACTTCTTTCGCCTCCGCCAATTCTTTCTCCAACTTCGCAAGCGAAGCACTGAGTGGCTTGCGTTCCTCTTCTATCTCTTTCTTCGCCGACGTGATATAGGAATCCTCCCGTTTGAAGTACTCAAGAGCGAGCTTCACAAGGTCTTCTCGCAGACCCTCTGTCTTGGCAAGCTTCTCCACTTGCTTCTCGAGGAAGCGCAAGTGCGGCGCAATCTCTTTTCGCAGAGCCTTAACTTGTGCCACGTTTTCGAAAGTTTTCTTGAGCTTACGCTCACTCTCAGCTTTCTTGTATTGATAGAGCTTGAGGCCCAAAGCATCCTCGACCATTGCTTTTCTATCCTTGGGATTGGCACTCACTACCTTGTCCGCTTCGCCCTGTGAAATGATGTGGTGACCAGAAGCACCTATGTGAGCACCCGCTAGAAGCTCGATAATATCCTTCAATCTCATCTGTGAACCGTTGATGAGATATTCGTTGAGCCCATCGCGATGCACAACACGCTCTATGGAAACTTCCGGAAAATCTATGTCGAAAATTTTTCTGGAATTGTCGAAGGTTACTTTGACCGAAGCCCTGTTCGCTCTTGGTTCGGAAGTGGCACCATTCCAGATAAGGTCCTCACCCTTCTTGCCACGCATGCTCTTGATAGACTGCTCACCCAAAACGAAGCGGAAGGCCTCCGCCACATTGCTCTTGCCTGAGCCGTTAGGCCCCACAATGGAGGAAATAGGGGTATTGAATTCAAAAACATTCTTTTTCGCAAAAGATTTAAACCCCGATAGTTCTATCGATTTTAGATACATCTAGTACAGTTTATCAAATTATTTCCAGCCTTTCTTTTCTAGAGCATCACGAGCGGCCTCTTGTTCTGCATCTTGCTTCGACTTCCCTTCTCCCTCGCCGTAAACCTCTCTACCGACGGAGACAGAGACGGTGAAATGCTTGTCATGGTCTGGTCCGGATTCCCTGACTGTTTTATATGCAGGAGTTAATCCCATTAACTCCTGTGCCTTCTCTTGAAAAAGAGATTTTGCGTCTATCCAAGTACCGTCTGAGACAATTTCTTCCATAAGCGGAGCAATGTGTTTGAGTATAAAATCTTTTGCCGCTTCGTAATCTCGGTCTATGTAAATCGCGCCAATGAGCGCCTCAAGCGTATTCGCCAGAATATAGGTACGGGCGCGACCGATATCTTTGCCTTCCCCCCGGGAAAGCAAAAGGAAATCATTTACCCCCAGCGCTTGCGCCACCTTCGCGCAAGTCTCCGCATTGACGAGAGCGGAACGAAGAGCGGTCATCTCCCCTTCGCTAGCCTCTTTCATCCTGCCGAAGAGATAGTTGGTAATAACAAGCTCAAGGACCGCATCGCCGAGGAACTCCAGGCGCTCATTATGAGCAAGGCCGGATCCGCCAGCTGGCGGACGGTTCTCGTTTATATATGAGCGGTGAGTGAAGGCCTGTTTGAGCAGGCTTTTGTCCTTGAACATGATTCCCGCTGTTTCTTCAAATTTGTTGAAATCCATTTTACTTGCCCTCAGCGAGCTTCGTTATCGCCTTGGTCACGATAGGCAGAATATCATCATAAAAGTTTAGGTCAAGGATGTCCGCCAGTTTGAACCATCTCACGTCATCGAGTCCGCCCTTCTCCTCCTTCTTCTCGAGAGTCAATTCCATAAACGGCGCTTCGGCCATATAGTAATTAATTTCTTTCATCATCTTGCCTTTTTCCGGATGGAAGGTGGAGTAGGAGTTGCTGCCAATATTTTCCTTGACCTCAATCGGGACACCTAGTTCTAATGGCACCTTGCGGCGTAAACATTCAACATCGCTTTCACCTTCATTTAGACGACCTTTCGTAAGTGTCCAGTGACCGAACACATCATGCACAAGCGCCACATAAACTTCCCCTTCATGCCTGGCAAATACAGCCGCGCCGGCAAGTTTCTCTACGGGCAACTGGTCTAGAGGCACGTTGCCGAATTTTTTCTTTGGCTTCGGCTGGTCGTTTTTCCCCGGTTCGCCCATCTCCTTGTATACCGCGCCGAGAACACCGTTAATGAATCTGCCGGAAGTCTCTCCGCCGAACTGCTTGGCAAGCTCTATAGCCTCGTTGATAGCCACCTTGGGCGGAACTTCTTTTCTATCGGCGAAAAGAAGTTCCGCCAGCCCTATCCTCAAAATATTCCTATCGACCGGCGCGATCTTCTCCAGAGGCCAGTCCGGAGCCGCTTTGGCTATGAGATTGTCGAGGTCCTTCTGCTTATCTAAAACAAGATTAAGAAGCCGTTCCATGAAAGGCCGGTCGTTACTGCCCGGCGCGAACTCGGTAATATTTTTCTCAAAAATCGTCCTAATCTCCTCGATGCTGCGTTTCTCAAAATCCCACTCAAAAAGTGTTTGCAAAACTATCGAACGAGACAGATGTCGTTGTGACATAAAGAACTAAAGAGCTTATGTTTATATAAATTTAACGCGCGTTTTCCGCTTCCTTCGTCTTCTTGGCTCGCTTCTCGATCTTGGCGGAGAGATTGACCACCTTCCTGCCGCGATACGTGCCGGTAGCCGGAGACATCCTGTGGCGCAAGTGCGTATTGCCCTGCTCGTCTTTCGACAAAGCCGGGTTCTTGAGCCTATGGTGAGAGCGCCGACTGTTCGTCTGCGACCTCGTATGTCTCATTCGGACTACCATGACTCTACATTAGCATAAATATGGCAAAAAGAAAGGACCCGGCAGCTACAGCCGCCGGGCCACTCATGAGACTGTGGTTCGAGAGTTTTATACTGTCACTCCCCGTGCTCGAAGGGTCTCTACCGCCGCACGATATGCCCAGAACTGAACTGGGGCGATCATGCTGCGCAGACGTCTTACCGACACCCAACGTGGCGCCGACATCTCGTCCCCTTGAGCCTCTAGTGGTCTCGTATGCAATTCGCCGAGACAGTCGCTCAAAGATATGAGGAAGGCGTACTTGATGTGGTGGGTTCCCTTCTTCGCAATCTCTTCCGTGTCGACTGCCAGAAGCCCTGTTTCTTCCTGGAGCTTCCGGACACTCGTCTCTTCACTCGATTCCCCGAACTCACCGGACCCGCTGGTGCCGGTCGGGAATCGAACTTCCCACCTGCTTTTTTTGCCTGTGTCAGGATCCGTTGAACGATAATCATGAACGAGCATCTCGAGCTCGTTATCAGAATTAACGCGCCAGACCACATTACAGGCAGAGTGTGTCATGAGCATCGCTCCACCCTATTCCTTTCTACTTCTTACTATACTACCTTACGGTGTAAATGTCAATCTCTTTGTAAAGCTCCTCCTATGTAGCTCTGTTAAGCCATATTTTTTGATAGCTTTCCGATGAACCAACGTGCCGTAACCTTTATGCAAATCGAAGCGGTATTTGGGATATTTTTTAGAAAATTTGACCATCTTTCTATCGCGAATCACCTTGGCGCAAATTGAAGCGAGGGAAATTATGGGAATTTTCTCATCCCCTCTTATGACCGTGAGCTGGTGCTTGAATTCCGGCGGAGCCTTGAGTGCACCGTCGAGGAATATCTGAGAATCTTGAGTAATTCCCAAACCCTTCAAAACTCTTTTGATACCGAGGCGAATGGCGTAAGCGATGCCATGCTTGTCTATAATCTTTTCCGAAATGAGAGAGACGTGGAAATCGAGTTCACCCCTCTTTCTTGCTTCTTGCGCTAAAGCAAACCACAGTTCCCTTTCTTCCGCTGTAAGCTGTTTGGAATCTTTTATTCCCTTGAAAAATTTTTTATTAAACTTTTCCGGAATCCTTACCGCCCCGACTGCCACCGGCCCGGCCAAGGGTCCCCTCCCCGCTTCATCTATGCCTACGATATGACTCATTCGTTCTCTGTATTATACTATGCCCATCACGATGTCGAAATCTTCCCCTTTCACCCATTTACACACCCACTCCCATTACTCCCTTTTGGAAGCATTGCCTAAGATTCCGGACCTGGTCAAGAAGGCGAAGAAATGCGGCATGGAATCACTCGCGCTCACCGATTCCGGCAATCTCTATGGCGCTATCGAGTTCTACAAAGAATGCAAAGAGAATGGCATTAAGCCCATTATCGGCGTCGATTTCTATGTCGCTCTCCGCACCCGCCATGATAAAGAAGCTCGTATAGACAACCAGAGAAGCCGCTTGGTACTCTTGGCCGAGAACGAAACGGGTTATAAAAATCTTTTGAAACTCGTGTCAGCTTCATACCTCGAAGGCTTCTACTACAAGCCGAGAATCGACCGAGAATTGCTCGAGAGATACAATGAAGGGCTCATCGCCATAGCGAAGGAAGACCTGCCTGCCGGCAGGCAGGGAAATAATTATAAAGAAATATTTAAAAATAATTTTTTCTTGGAAAGCGAGCTTGCCATATACGACGTTTATTATCTTGAGCCGGAAGACCGCCCGGCGTTCGAAACGGTAAAGTCGATCCAGGAATTCATAAACCGCGGCAGTTTCGGCGAGGAGGAAGACCTGCACTTTCGAACCCGAGACGAAACCAAGAAGGATTACAAAACAAACCCGGAAAAACTTTCCAAGACTGTAGAAATCGCCGAGAGATGCAACCTGATTCTGGAGCTGGGCAAGTGGGTATTCCCGAATTATGTGACAAAACCGGGCAAATCTTATGACGAGGAACTGCGCGACCTTGTATATGAGGGGTTGAAGAAAAAAAGCATTGAGGAAACGCCGGCGATAGTCGAGCGCATAGAGTACGAATTGAAGGTCATAAGAAGCAAGGGTTATTCGCCATACTTCCTCGTTACCGCGGACCTCTTGCGCTACGCGCACGGTCACAAAATACTCACCAATACCAGAGGCTCGGCGGCAGGCTCGATGGTTACCTATCTTGCCGGCATTACGACTGTTGACCCTATAAAATTCGCCTTGCCCTTCGAGCGATTTCTGAACCCAGACCGCCCCTCTCCTCCAGATATAGACCTCGACATAGCGGACAATCGCCGCGACGAGCTCATCCAGTACGCAAGAGACAAATACGGCGTCAACCATGTAGCGCAGATCGGCACCTTCGGCACCATGATGGCGCGCGGCGCGGTACGCGACGTGACCAGAGCTATGGGATTGCCTTACAGTCTGGGCGACCAGATTGCCAAGCTGATACCTCTCGGCGCGCAAGGCTTCCCTATGACTATAGACCGCGCCATGAAGGAAAATCCCGACCTCAGAAAACTCTACGAAGAGGGCGGCGAAGCAAAAACCGTTATGGATATGGCCAGAAAGATTGAGGGCAATGCCCGGCACATCTCGGTTCACGCTGCGGGCGTCGTTATCGCCCCCTCCGACCTCACCGACTACACCGCGCTCCAGTACGATACTAAGGGTGAGCAGAAAATTATCACTCAGTACGACATGTATTCCATCGAGGAAGCGGGGCTTCTCAAGTTCGACTTCCTCGGCATCAGAAATCTTGCCACCATCGCGGAAACCTTCGTGCGCTTGGAGAAAATCGAGGGAAAGATTATCAAGCTCGAAGACATCCCAATCGATGACAAGAAGACCTACGAGATGCTCGCCCGAGGCGAGACCGAAGGCACTTTTCAGCTCAACGGCTCAGGTATGACCAAAGCTCTCATGGATTTGAAGCCGACGGTTATCCACGACATTAATGTCATGGTAGCCCTCTACCGCCCCGGTCCAATGGACAACATTCAGGAATATATAGCGAGGAAAAACGGCAAGAAGCCGATTACATATCTCCATCCGAAGATGAAGACCTTCCTCGACACGACCTACGGCGTGCTGGTCTATCAAGACGATCTTCTCATGACCGCAATAGAAGTGGCCGGATACACTTGGGGCGAAGTGGACAAGTTCCGCAAGGCTGTCGGCAAGAAGATCCCGGAGGAGATGAAGAAGCAACACGTCATGTTCGTCGAGGGCTGCCAGAAGCACGGCGGTATGACGGAAGAGAAAGCCGAGGCGCTCTGGCAACTCTTTGTGCCATTCCAGGGATACGGCTTCAACAAGGCGCACGCAGCGAGCTACGGACATATCGCCTACGTGACGGCGTATCTCAAGGCGAACTTCCCGGAAATTTATATGAGCGCCGTACTCACGGCGGAATCCGGCGATGTGGATACTATTGGCGTCATGGTGAACGAATGCAAACGCATGGGCATAGATGTCTTACCGCCTTCGATAAACGAGAGTTTCTCGCAGTTTTCGGTAATCAAAGCCGACATAGGCCTTGCCTATGGGTCTCCACAGGCAAGGCCTATGTACAAAATTCGCTTTGGTCTCACGACCATCAAGAACTTCGGACAAGGCATTTCTTCAAGTATTACCGCCGAGCGAAAGGTGAATGGCAAATTCAAAAGCCTGGCCGACTTCCTCGACCGAGTGAAGGACAAGAATTTGAACAAAAAATCGCTTGAGGCTCTCATCAAGTCTGGCGCTCTCGATGAGTTCGGCGAGAGAGGAGAACTCTTCGCGAATCTAGAAAACTTACTCGCCTATCATAAGGAGCAGCTGAATTCTTCTGATAATCAAAATTCGCTTTTCGGACTTATGGAAGACTCTACGAGTCTTCCATCACTTCGACTTCGCCCGGGGCAACCGGTTTCTCAGAAAGAGAAACTCTTTTGGGAGAAAGACCTTCTGGGGCTCTACATCTCCGGCCATCCTCTGGAAGAGCACCGCCAGAAATTAGTTGATAAAAAGATGGATATATCGAAGCTTGTCGACGCTCCAGAAGGAGCCGAGAAAGTCATCGCCGGCATGGTTGAGGAGGCGCGTGACGTCCTGACGAAAAATAACGAGCGCATGGTATTCATGAAGCTCTCTGATTTTACCGGCTCGATAGAGGTGGCGGTTTTCCCGCGAGTGCTGACCGAATTTCGCCAGTTCGTAGAGCCGGAAGCTTGCATCGCCATCAAGGGCAGAATCTCGAAGCGCAACGGCATCACCTCCTTCGTTGCCGACAAGATTAAAGCCTTGTAGGATGTAGTTATGAGTAAAATTGAGGAAAAAAGGCATTCTCTCGCCCATCTTCTGGCGGCGGCGGTTTTGGAACTATACCCCGGGACCAAGAACACTATTGGCCCGTCTATAGACAACGGCTTCTATTACGATTTCGAATTCCCCTCTCCTATAAGTGACACAAACCTCAAGGAAATTGAGAAGAAGATGAAGAAACTTTCGAATTCCTGGAAGAGTTTTGAGAAAAAGGATGTTTCCGCAGAGGAAGCTCGAGAACATTTCAAAGATAATCCATACAAGCTCGAACTAATCGGGGAAATTATTTCTAAGGGAGAACCTCTGACTCTATACACTTCAGGCAGCTTCACCGATCTTTGTCGTGGCGGGCACGTCGAAGATATGCGGGAAGTGGACAACGACGCTTGGAAGCTTTCCCACATTGCCGGTGCCTACTGGCGCGGCAATGAGAAGAACAAAATGCTCACCCGCATTTATGGCTTGGCTTTCGATACGAAAGAAGAATTGGATACGTATGAGAAAATGATTGAAGAAGCCAAAAGGAGAGATCATAGAAAACTGGGGGCGGAACTCAACCTGTTTTCAGTAGATGACCGTCTAGGTCAAGGTCTTATATTATGGCACCCGAAGGGCGGCATCATCCGTAAAGAAATCGAGGATTATGAGAGAGAGCTTGTCTTGAAACATGGATATGATTTAGTCTATACACCACACATTGCTAGCGAGAAACTCTTCATTGAATCTGGACATTTGGAAAATTACATCGACAGCATGTACGGCTCAATAGAGATTGAAGGGGAAAAATATCGACTCAAGCCAATGAATTGCCCTGGGCATATTTGCATTTACCAGGCACGGGTGCATTCCTATCGTGATTTGCCATTGCGCTTCGCTGAATTCGGTACGGTTTACCGCTATGAACTAAGCGGTACGCTCCAAGGCCTCTTGCGTGTACGCGGATTTACACAAGATGATGCTCACATCTTCTGCACACCGGAACAAGTAGAAAATGAGGTTAAGGAACTGCTCTCTTTGGTTGACGAAATGCTCAAGACTTTTCGCTACCCTTACTCTATCGAGCTTTCAACAAAGCCTGAAAAGGCCATGGGTTCAAAAGAAACCTGGGACAAAGCGGAACAGTTACTCAAATCAGTTTTGGAAAAGGAGGGCAAGGAATACACCGTCGACGCTGGAGGAGGTGCTTTCTACGGGCCAAAATTGGACTTCAAGCTCATTGATTCTCTCGGACGAAAATGGCAGGGTCCAACTGTCCAACTTGATTTCAACTTGCCGGAAAGATTTAAGATGGAATATATCGGATCGGATGGAAAAGCTCATAGGCCAGTAATGCTACACCGAGTATTAGTAGGCTCAATGGAGCGATTCTTCGGTGGTCTTATCGAGCACTACGCCGGTGCATTCCCTCTCTGGCTCTCCCCGGTACAGGTTAAGGTTTTACCTATCGGCGAGGGACACTTCGCTTACGCGACAGAAGTTCTGGACAAGATGAAAACCGCTGGCATTCGCGCCGAACTCGACGTCTCCGACGAAACTCTGGGCAAGAAGATTCGCAACGTGAAGACCGAAAAAATTCCTTACGCTCTGGTCATCGGCGACAAAGAGGTGGCGGACAAAAAAGTGACTGTCGAGAGCCGCGACCGAGACAATGAAGGAGTACAAGAAGTCGAAACGCTGATTGAAAAGTTGAAAACAGAAATCAAAGAGAAAAAATAAAACGATGAGGGCGGTCCGGCTACTAAGCCGGACCGCCCTTTGCGCTGCTTTACATGTGAAGAATCCTCTCGACGACGCTCGAGACGTCGAAGCCCGTGCCCGGGCTCAGAAATTCGACCACGAGTAACGCCACGACCGCCCCCAGAAATCCCACGGCGGTGTAAGCTGCGATATCTTCCGCCCTATCCCAAACCATATGCTGCCTCCAATCCTCTTTAACTATACACCCAAATTTATAAAAAGTCAAGTTGTTCTCTTACACAATAACCCTACGACCGTTTGCTTATTGTGTAGTAAGATGTAAATTAAAGAAAAATGGGAAAGCTAGAAGAAATCAGTAAGAAAAATACCCGAAAGACGAGAATCCACGAAACTCTCCTTCTTGCGCTAGTCTCGGGCGGAAGAAGGGGTGGAGATATACTGATAAGGCAAGTGGTTGATTCACTTCTTAAAACCGACTTCTCCCTCACTTCCCCACGCATAAGCGACACAGTGAAGTCTGCTGCGCAACGCTTGAGCCGGAGAGGTTTAATAGCATTCGAGGACGGACATTACTCACCCACCGTAAGCGGGAAGAAACTATTGGCAAAATGGCAGAGAACAAATTATAAAATCAAAATCCCGAAAAAATGGGACAAGAAGTGGCGGGTGATCATTTTTGACATACCTGAGAAGAAACGGAAAATCCGCGATCACATCAGAGAAATACTTATTGCCACCGGGTTCATTCGGTTACAGGACAGCGTATGGGTATACCCATATGACTGTGAGGATGTAATCGGGCTTATAAAAACAGAACTGCGAATCGGTCGGTATCTTTTGTATATGATCGTCGACCAGATCGAGGACGACCGGTTCCTACGAATGGATTTCGACCTCATTCGCTAACACATAATAAGCTTACGACCGTTGGCTTATTATGTGGATGAGGTTTAAAAAATAATTACATATATAATTACGTAATTAAATATGTGGAAAGGGCGAAGCCACCGAAGTGACTCCGCCCTTTTGTCTTGTTGCCGACGCCATCAGCGGTCGGCGGGAACGATCTTGATGGGAACGCCCCTCGCCGTGACGACACCCGCCTTGATCTCGCTGGAGCATCCTCGCTCCGAGCTCACGTTCCCCGCTGAGGTCGTGTAGCAAGGATTGAGCGCGCGTTCCAAGTGCTCGGGTTTGAGTCCAGGAACATCAAGTTCATACCAGCTGCGGGCGTTAACGGCAACCCACCCCGCTTCCTGCCACTGGGCAACCTCGACCTTGAGCGCGACGTTCTCCTGCTTGAGTGCCTTACTCTCAGTCTCCGCTTGATCAGCCTTGTACGCTGCCCAGGAAGCGGTTACACACACGACCAGGAACACGACCAACAACGTATTGAATTCGTTTTTTCTCATCGTTCATCTCCCGTTGAGTTAACTCAGCAGAATCTCAGTCTTTTTTTATTATACAGTCAGATAGTATAGAAGTCAAGACTTCGGTTTAAGAGTCGGGAAGAGAATCACTTCTTTGATATTTTTTACATCCGTGAGAATCATGACCATGCGGTCAATGCCAATGCCGATACCGCCGTTCGGAGGCATGCCGTATTCCATGGCTTCCAGATATTCGAGGTCGGATGGCGAGATATTCTTCTCTCCCTTCGCTCCCTTCTTGTCTTCTTCTAAATAACGTTCTTTCTGGTCCACTGGATTATTGAGTTCCGAAAACGCATTCACCAGTTCGACGCCCGCAATCACAAGCTGGAAGCGGTCAATCAGTTCCGGGTTATCTTCTTTGCGCTTCGCGAAAGGATTGAAAGATACCGGATAATCAATAATAAAAGTTGGCTGGATGAGAGAGGGGCGAATTTCCTTTTTGTATACTTCATCAGTCAAACCCTCCGGCCATACCATAACCTTGAAATCCGGCTCCATGTCTATCGTCTGCCCTTGATACTCGAATTGCATCTTGCCGAAAAGATTCTTGACCACGTATTTAAACAATTTCTCGATAAATTCTCTCTGACCCTTGGCGTCAGTGTAAGCTTCGTTTGATTCGAGCATCGTAAATTCCGGATTGTGAGATGTGTCTATACCTTCGTTTCTAAATCGTTTGCCTATCTCAAAAACCTTATCGAATCCTCCCCCCAAAAGCATCTTGAGATAAAGCTCCTGCGCGATAGGCAGGTAGAAATCCATGTCGAGCGCGTTGTGATGCGTCGTGAAGGGCTCCGCGGTGGCACCGCCCGCCAAGGGCTGGAGATTCGGCAGGTCAACTTCTATATAACCGTTATCGATATAAAATTTTCGTATAAGTTCTACGATTTTCGAACGCTTGATGAATCTTTCTTTCACCTCCGGATTGGAGAGTAGGTCCAGATAACGTTTGCGAAACCGTTCTTCCACATCTTGAAGTCCATGCCACTTTTCGGGCAGTGGCAGGAGTGACTTGGAGAGCATCTTCACCTCCTCCGCGAGGATGGTCTTCTCGTTCTGCTTGGTGAGGAAGAGCGTGCCGCGAATTTCCGCGAAATCGCCAATGTCAAAAGCTTTCTCGAAGAGTTCGAAATTCTTTTCCGGTATCGGGTCATCTTTCTTCAGGAGTGCCTGGAAGCGGCTTGTGCCGTCGTCGAAATCGAAGAAGGCGATCTTCCCTTGCGCACGCAAAGACACGATGCGTCCGGCAAGCGTCACCGCCTCGCCGTCTGTAAGCTCGTCGAACTTCGCCTTGGCTTCGGAGTTGGTGTGTGTGCGACCGGTGGAAACCGGGTACGGGTTAATACCCTTCGAGATAAGAGAGTTTAGTTTCTCGAGTCTTGCGGCCCGGATTTCATCTAATGAAGCCATGAAGCTATGAAGCTATTTAATGTCGATAATCTTATACGACATTGTACCACTTGGCGTTTCGAATGAGAACGTGTCCCCCTTCTTCTTACCGAGAGCGGCTTGGCCCAAGGGAGAACGCGTCGAGATAAGGCCCTTGGCGGCATCGGCCTCTTCCGAACCCACGATGGTAAGAGATTTATTGGTTTTATCCGACTCACGCTCGACGATGATGGCCGACCCGACGCTCACCAGGTTGGTATTCTGCGTCGAGACAATGGAAGCAGTTTTCAGAATTTTCTCGAGCCTGTTGATTCTGTCCTCGAGCACCGCCTGGCTGTCGCGAGCCTCTTGATACTCATGATTCTCCGAGAGGTCGCCAAGAGATTTGGCATATTCGAGCGCGTCCGCAATTTCCTTGCGCTTGACGGTTTTCAAATGATTCAGCTCTTTTTCCAGCTCGGCGAACTTGTCTTTTGTCAGATATTCTTGGCTTACCTCCATGTTTCTATAACTATTAATATAATGGCAAGTAATGATACACCCAATCCTTTTAAAAGCAATGCACTACTGTTGAAAATATTCCGACGCGTAAATGGATATCCAGTCGAAAACCTGACGCATAACGGAGGTGGCACCCATGGTATTCGTCGCCGGTCCTCTCTCCATGATGACAGCCCAGGCGTAGCGGGGATTATCGTATGGGAAGAAGCCTACGGACCATGAGTGGACATATTTCTTGCCGGCTCCTATCTCGGCCGTGCCGGTTTTTGCCGCCGCTTCGACATAGGGCACATTGAGGCCTATTGAGGTACCGTAGGTTACGCTCTGACGCAAGCCCTCATGCACGACACGCCAATCGGCGCCAGCAAACGGGACAGTCCTCACAACCGGCTCAGGCGCTCCGCCGGAGAGGAGCGAGGGCTTAAGCACCTTTCCCTTGTTGGCAATGGCGGCCATGAAGCGGACAGCCGAAAGGGGCGTTATCTGGGTGCCGTATTGACCGATAGAGGTGATGAGGGTATCGCCCAAACGCCAGATATCGCCGTCGAATTTCTCCGCCTTCCATTCTGGGGTAGGGATAAGCCCCGCAACTTCCCCCGGTAATTCCAAACCGGTCGGCTCTTCAAGCGCAAACATTTCGAAATATTTGTCGATAAGCCCAATTCCCAATCCTTTCTGCCCGCCGAATCCCCCACCGATAGAATAGAAGTAGGTGTCGGAAGACACTGCCAAAGCTTCTCTCATGGCCGTCCAGCCATGCACCTTCCAATCGCCGAAGATTGTAGGCTTCGACGGGTCATAAGGATTCGGCACCGTGATTGAACCTGTGCTTAAAATTTCCTTATCCGGGGAAATGATTTTTTCGTTTAACGCGGCTAGAGCGAGAATCGGTTTGACTATGGACCCGGGGGTGTAAAGGCCGCCAATGGCGCGATTGAGGAATGGCTTGGCAGGATTATTTATAAGCGTGGCAAAAGTGTTCTGGTCAACGCCTTGGGTAAGCGCGTTCTGGTCATACTCCGGATAACTCGTGAGCGCGAGGATCTCTCCAGTCGTAACATTCATGATGACGCCGGCGCCACCGACAAAGCCGCCCGACCTGGCAAGCGCCTTGATTGCTTTGTACATCGCCTCCGTAATCCCGGAGTCGATAGAGAGAACAAGTGTTTCGCCATCCACGGGCTTTTCGACAATGCTCTCGGAGGTAATTCCCCCCATGACATCCGTCTCGACAAGCCTCTCGCCATTTTTGCCCTTAAGCACGCCGTCGAAGGCGCGCTCCGCTCCATCACGCGGTCTGTATTCGGTTTCGTAATAAATTCCCGAACTGTCTCTCATGGGGTACTTAACATAGCCGACCGTGTGAGCAAGACCTTCTATCGGCGCATAGCGCCGACCAGCAAAATCGCTCTCGGAGCTTTTGATATCGTTGGTAGCAAGCTCCGTGCCGTTTCTGTCAGTGATAATGCCCCTGTTGGCAAAAATGAATGTCTCTTCAAGCCTGTTTTGATCTGATATTTGCGCGTAGATCTCTCCGTCCTTAACTCCCAAAAACCAAAGCTTGCCCGCGAGTATTACTATCAAGAGAATTAACGTCATTTTCACGATAGTGAAAGTGACGTTCCCCATCGGACGCTCGATTCTCCCCTCCAACGCGTACTCGTCGAAGCCTGGAAGATTGGTTGAATCAAGAAATATATCTTCGGGATTGATATCGCGGTATTTCTTGCCGACAGGAGAACGGATATGCAGGCCCTTTTTGATATTTTTCCAGATGCGTCTATGCATATGCTCTTATGCGGCGGCGAATCGGTAATATGATAACCGCCAAAGATAAGCTAAAAAAAGCGAAGGTGGAAAAAATCGAAAAGAAGGAATGTATCTCCGAGCCGTATAAGGCATCGATGAGAAAACCGGCAAATACGCCCTCCCAAAAGAAGGGAAAAACAACTATGACCACAGCGAGAAACGGAATATAAACATAATAAGGTAGAAAAATGATGGCGAGAATCAGAGCGGCAAGAGTTATATAGCGACGCTTATTTATCATGGTTTTATCAATACAAAATGAATGCCGAAGATGTTGACCGGGCTTATGGCAAGCACTTCCTTGAACGAATCAGTTGGCTTCATTACCACATCCCCAACTACCGCGAGAAGACGTGACGAGATGTCGGCAGAAAGAATTCTATCTCCCGCCTCAACCTCGGTTTCTCTGGGCAGAACGAGTTTGAAATTACCTCCGCCGGCTCCTTCGAGTGTCACGGATATGCCGTGACGCTCAAGCATCGCGGCAGTCTTTACTTCTGAAGCGGAATAAAGCCTGACTTTCGCCGAGCTTCCAAAAACTTGTTCAACCGTGCCAAGTCCTGGTCCTTCAGACATTAACACGCCGGAGCCCTCCTTCACACCATCATTCGAGCCTGCATCTATTATGAACGTATCATAAGGCGTCTGTGGTGGCCGGGCGAGGACGGTTGCGATAATTCCACCTGTTTCGACGCGACGAGCAAACATTTCTTCCATCGCGCCACCGCTCCCCATTTCGGGAAAGCGTGCCGCCTTCTCAAGTTCTAAGAAAGCGATGCGCTCTTTCAGTGTTGCATTCTCGGTCGCTAAAAAATTTTTGGAATGGAAGAAGTTGCCTATGACACCAAGCTTCGTGGCAACAATATTCTCCCCCTTCCATAATGGAGAAGCGATCGAAATAATAGCTCCATCAAACAAGAAGAGAAGGAAGACCACGACCACAAATACACCAAGAAGAACCAAAACGGGCTTCATAAACGGGCTTCTTGCCCTATTTCTTGGGAGGTAATTCATCTTCATTGACAATAAGCACATCCTTAAATCTCTCTAAATCTTCGAGAATAATGCCACAGCCCCTAGCCACAGCCGTAAGTGGGTCCGCCGGAACATGCACGGGAATGTTTATTTCATTCTCGATAAGTTCGGCGAGACCTTTGATCAATGCTCCTCCGCCCGACAGATGAAGGCCTCGCTGCATAATATCGGAGAGAATTTCCGGCGGAGTGGATTCCAGCACTTCGCGCACCGCCTCTATAAGGGTTTCGACCGATTGAGAGAGGGCTTCCCTGATATCCGTGTCGGTAAGAATCACTTCCTTCGGAAGGCCCGTCACCAGATCTCTGCCTTTAATCGGCGCTTCAAATGGAGCGTGGGTCGGCATGACAGACCCGATTGTCATCTTCACCGCTTCCGCCGTTTTTTCCCCAATCAATATTTTGAACTGGTTTCGAACATACGCGATTATGTCGGAATTAAACCGGTCTCCGGCGATGCGAAGATTTTTCGACCGGACAACCCCGCCCAAAGATATGACTGCGATGTCGGAAGTGCCGCCGCCGATGTCTATGACCATATTGCCCACTGGCTCATGAATGGGCAATCTCATGCCAATGGCTGAAGCCATGGGCTCTTCCACTATGTGCACTTCTCCGGCACCGGCGTTTCTTGTAGCATCGCGGACGGCTCTTATCTCGACGTTTGTTATGTTGGAAGGAACGCCGACGACAACCCTTGGCGACAACAATTTGTTTGAACCTGCGGTAGCTCGGCTCAAGAGATACGCCACCATCTCTTCCGTCGTTTCGAAGTCCGATATGACACCGTCAACGAGAGGCTTGATGGCGAGAATATGCTCGGGCGTTCTGCCAAGCATTAACTTGGCTTCGGTGCCGATGGCGACAATCTGACCGGTTTTCTGGTTTACCGCCACGACCGAGGGCTCATTGATGACAATGCCCCTGCCACGCATGTAAACAAGCGTATTGGCGGTGCCAAGGTCTATGCCAATGTCGTGGGAAAAGAGTCTGCGCCACTTTTTATTGTAATTCAGAAGCTTTTTTATCATTTCTTAAGTTCCGCGATTAAGTTTTCTATAGTCATATACTTAACTTCCTCTGACGTGCGTTCTTTGACCTCAAGTGTTTTGGATTCGAGCGACTTTTCCCCGATAACAACTCTTGTGGGAATACCTATTAGGTCCGCGTCGGCAAACTTCTCGCCGGCGCGCGCGTCGCGGTCGTCGTAGAGCGTCTCAATCCCTTTCGCTTCCAATGTTTTATACGCTTCATCAGCAAGTTCTTTGACGTCGCCGAGCGCAATAAGATGCACCCTGAACGGCGCCACCTCCTTGGGCCAGACAATACCCTTATCGTCTGATAAGGCTTCTACGATAGTGCCCATGAGCCTCGCAGGACCAATGCCATAAGAACCCATGAAAACAGGAACCTCTTTACCCTCCTCATTTTTGAACTTGAGATACGGGTCAGAAAATCGTGTACCAAGTGTAAAGATATTTCCAACCTCGACCGCCTTGTGGGCTTCACCCACTCCATCCCCGAGTTCTTTGTTGACAGCCTCTTTCTTGCCTCCGTCGGTGATGTGGATGATATCCTCTCCGGCTTCACAAAGAGTCTGGAATTCGTGAGAAAACTTAGAGAATGAGCCTCCAGAAGCACGAGTCATGTAGGTAAGATGTCCGATGCCAGTACGGTCAAAGACGTTCCTATACGCTTGTGCCACTCGATTATAGAACTTCTCATGCTGTGCCACGTCTGTCGAGAAAGAATAGAGGTCCTTCATGATGAATTCTCTTGTGCGCATGATACCAGACTTCGCCCGTGTTTCATTCCGGAACTTGTTTTGGAATTGATAGACTGAAAACGGAAGATCTTTGTATGAAGAGACAAATTGCTCGAGCATATTGGAGATGGGCTCTTCGTGAGTGAAGCCGAGCCCGAGCTCTCCGCCGTCTTTCAAATTGGTTTTGAACCAAGTGTCGACACTCTTGTCATCCCATCTGTCTGTCCTCTGCCACAACTCTTTCCTTTGCAAAGAGCTCATGAAGATTTCGTGCGCACCGAGCGCATTCATTTCTTCGCGAATGATACTAATGATCTTGTTTAAAGTGCGCAGACCGAGTGGTAGGAAGTCGTAGACGCCCGCCATCTCCTTGTTGATAAATCCAGCCCGCGTGAGCAGAATGGCGTTTTTTGAAATCTCGTCCGCTGGCGCTTCACGGCGCGTTTTTGTAAATAAAGTGCTTTGCTTCATGGCGCTATTATAGAGAAAAGATTGTATTAATGAAACAGACTATATGCTTTACAATCTCATATTTGTGTGATAAATTAAAAATGTAGTGACGTCAGATTGCGCCGCGTAGATGGAATCACTCCTTCTTGCTCGACCTCACCCGGTCTTACGACCACCCTCTCCTAGACGCAAGGAGAGGGTTTGCTTAATTATCCCAATTACTTTATTCAAATTTTTGGTAATTTCATAATTTTTTATACGAAGAGTTTGATATCCTAAGTTTTTAAAAAACTTATCACGATTAGAATCATATTCTTTTTGAAATTCATGCGATTTACCATCAATTTCAACAATCAACCTGGCTTTAAAACAGTAGAAATCGAGTATGTATCCTCCCATGCTGTGTTGTCTTCTAAATCTGCACCCGAGTTTATTATTTCTAAGTTTTTGCCACAACATCTCTTCTTCTGGAGTTGATGATTCCCTGAGATTCCGTCTTCGTTCAATAAATTTTCGTTGATTATGTATTTTCATGCTTGCCCCCTCTCCTTACGTTCTAGGAGAGGGGTTGGGGGTGAGGTTAGAAAATATTCCTAACGTCCCTTATGGTAATAAGTATCATCAGGAAGATTAGCAGGGCGAAACCGGCGGCATTCACGGCGTTGAAAAATCTGACGGGAATCTTCCTCCTGGTAATCGATTCCATGCCTACGAAGAGTAGCCTGCCTCCGTCAAGGGCCGGGAACGGCAGAAGATTGATTATCGAGAGATTTATAGAAAGAAGTGCGGTGAAGGTGACGAGATAGCCCCAGCCGAGATTGCGTATATCCCCCACCATACCGACAATTCCCACCGGTCCGGTTACGGACGCTAGGTCCGCCTTACCGACAAACGCCCGACCTATTAATCCGACAATCGCTTTGGCCGTAAGAGTGGTGAGAGAAGCTGTGGTCTTAAGCCCTTCCCATACAGCCCGATGCGCCGGCAACTTCACCGTCCCGATAGTTTCCATGGATATGCCGACTGCTTTCTGTCCCGGCAAAATGCCTTCCTTTGGAGTTACTGTCTTCTGCGAAATGTCCTTGCCCCTCTGAATTTCAAAGGCAATGGACCCTGAAGAATTTTTTATATACCTTGTCGCCTCTTCCGGAGTAAGGTTCAGAATCACATCTCCTGCCTTGAGGCCCGACAAAGCAGCCGGGGATTCCGGCACTACGAGCGTTATCACGGTGCGCGGATTCTCAACGGGTAAGGAAGTGCTCGCGGGCGATGGTATACCTGTGATAAAACCGAGAGAGATGAGCAACCAAGCGAAAAGGAAATTGAAGAAGACGCCCGCCGCGAGCACGGTAGCCTGTATGCCACGATTTTTGGATTGAAAATTATCTGGATCAAGACCTCTCCCCTTCCCCTCTCCTAAATTAGGAGAGGGCTGGGTGAGGTCGGTCTCTGAATTCTCCCCAAAAATTTTTACAAAGCCGCCGAAAGGCAGCCAGTTGAGCGTGAAATCAGCTCCCTTCCATTTAAAAATCTTTTTGGCGCGAGGCGGGTAGCCCAGGCCGAATTCGTCCACGCGTATGCCAAAAAACCTTGCCGCGAGAAAATGCCCAAGCTCATGCACTACGATAAGCGCGCTTAAAATTATTAAGAAGATTATTATTGACATTATTCCGAAATTTCTTTTGTCTTCTTCTCGTAGAGCTCTTCGAGTTTCTGATTCGTTTCATCAACCATCTTCTGCAAATCTTGCTTGGCGCGGAAAACGTCATCCTTGCCAATAGAGCCTTCCTTCTCTTGCCTATCGGCATCAGAATGGACTTTCTCTCTCTCATTCCTTACCCGCACGCGGGCCTCCTCAAGCTTCTGTTTGGCAAGTTTGGCCAAGGCCTGCCGCCTGTCGTCCGTAAGCTCTGGGAAAGCCACCCTCAAGCCCTGGTCGTCCACGGAGACGGATACACCCAGATTCGCTTCCCGTATCGCGGAGTCAATCATCTTTACCGCGGACTTGTCCCACGGCGTGATGCGCAAACTCCTCGCACTCTCGCCGAGCACCGAAGCGACCTGATTAATCGGCATCTTGGAACCATACATATCGACTCTTACGGAATCGAGAATGCCGGGATTAGCCTGGTTACTCCTTATGCCCAAATATTCCTTCTTGAGCCACTCGATAGTGCCATCGGCACCCTGCTTAAATTGGGAAAAGTTGTATGACATGAGTTGATTATAGCACTACAGCCAAGTGCTCCAGAATGAGCCTCGGTGAAGCGGCGCGGTCGTCGCTGTAGAGACGCATCTTGTAAACTTCCTTCGACTTCGTGGCGCGAAGTAACTCATCGAGGAAGATGGAGAGATTCTTTTCTTTATCGGCAAACTTGGCGGCAAAAGTGAGACGGTCTCTGGGAGAAAGATTCAAGAAATTCCGAGCTTCGTTAGCTTCGTTAGCTTCGTTAGCGAGGCGCAGAATCTCCATACGTGAGCGCAGAGTCGGGATAATCAACTCTTCCTCGCGAACAACGAGGAAGAAGTGCGTATCGGGAACAGGGTCTTCGAAAGTCTTGAGAAGAGCGTTCTGGGCCTCAAGTGTAATTTTCTCCGGCGAGAGAAGAAAGATTTTCCTCTCGCCGAAAGCCTTGAGGCAAGCCGCTTCGCCAAGACGGCGGGCCTCATCAATGCCGAATAGCGGCTCGTTGAATACGAAAAAATCCGGCGAACCCAAGAGCTTCACTCCTCTTTCCGTCCAGAAAGAATGCAGGCGCTCTTCGGCCAAATTTCTTTCTCCGATGAGAAGATACGCATGATGCATTTATTTTTCTACCTTCAGGAGCTCGACTTCGAAAACCAAGGTCGAATTCGCTGGAATTGGACCAACTGCCTGGTTGCCATACGCGTAGTCGGAAGCGATGACGAGAGTTCTCTTGCCACCCGCGCGCATGCCCTGAATACCTTCGTCCCAGCCACGAATCACCTGTCCGGCTCCGAGAGTAAAGGTGTATGGAGAATTGGAATCGCGCGAGCTATCGAAAACTTGTCCGTTCGGCAAAGTGCCAACGTAATGCACGGTGAGCTTGTCCCCCGGCTCAGCCAGTTCGCCCTGTCCGGCAACCACTTCCTCTACTTTGTATCCTGTTTCTGGCATTTGATTATTTTGATTTTGAGAACTGGTGCTAAAGAAACTCATAAGCGGCCCGGAAAAGAAAAGATACCCCATGAGTCCCAGTCCCGCGGCAACTGCAATATATTGATTCCTGCTGTTTTTCATTTATCTAGTATTTAGATTAATAAGACTTATGCGACCTATATGTCATATGTTATTATAAGTCCCATGGATGACGCAACCAAGCAGAAGCTCATGAATGACCTCATACTCTCACGCGGCGAGATGGAGAAAATCGCCAAGAATCGCGTGGCAGAAATCGCGAAGGAATTCACGGAAGGCTTCAAATTCCTCGAAGATTATCCGAAATCAGTCACCTTCTTCGGCTCCAACCAATGCAAGGAAAATGACCAGTATTACGAGAGTGCCCGTACTCTCTCCGGTAGACTCGTCAAGGAGCTCAGCTTTTCCGTGGTCTCCGGTGGCGGTCCGGGCATCATGGAAGCGGCCGACCGTGGAGCCATGGAGGCCGGCGGCAACTCTCTCGGCCTTCTTATCAGACTCCCCAACGAACAGCCGGTGAATCCGTATATATCGAAGAGTATCAGCTTCTACTACTTCTTCGCCCGCAAGGTCTGCCTCACCTTCGGGGCGGAAGTTTTCATCTTCTACCCGGGCGGTTTCGGCACTCTCGACGAATTCTTCGAAATTATTACTCTCATCCAGACGAAAAAAATTGGCAATGTGCCTCTAATCTGCGTCGGAAGCGATTACTGGAACAAACTCAAAACATTTATGCAAGAGGAGATGCTCAAGCGTGGCGCGATAGAGGCTAAGCATCTCGACCTTTTTACCATTACCGACAGCCACGACGAGATAATCGATATTATAAAGAAAGTTCCCGTGAAGATTAGCGTCCCCTTCTCCGGCGTTGACCAGAAGATTACTGCGTGATATAATATAGGTAGACAGAACACCTCTTTCCTAGGAGTTTCTCATGGAAATCGTGATTGCGCTTTTGGGCGCCGTGCTGGTAATGATCGCGGTCTACGGTCTTCTTCAATTTGGGCTGCCGTGGATCATCGTCAAGCTCGGCAACATCGATGCCTGGTGGAGCCCGTACCGTACCTTGCCACCCCCCGGCGAGATGTACATCATGGTAAGCGGCGACCCGGACGGCCCATTCGACAAAATCATCGAATCGGTAGAGGGTTACCGATACGATGAGGAGGAGCAGCAATTTGTTACTGATCCCATGCCAAGAAAAAAGGGCTACCTCGAGAATCTTGGCGTGGCGAAAATCGGCTTCTGGAAGTACTTCCTCTGGCGGGAAGTCCGCTACGACAAGTGGGAGAAGAAGCCGGATCCTTCAACGGAGTACGGTCTGGTCTCAAAGACCCGGGGGAAAAAGAAAGAAGGAGAACTGCCCTCAATCTTCTTCCGCTACAACATGGCCACCGAGGTCAAGGCAGCGGAGACAAAAGATAATTTCCCCGTCGACGCGATACTGGTTTTCACAACTCAGATCGAACGGCCGGTGAAGGCGTTCTTCTTCGCCGGCGGCTGGGAAGTGCAGGTCAACGCCGCGGTGCAAGGGCTTTTCCGCCAGTACGTGAGCGATCGCACAATCGAGGTGCTGCGGGAAGAAAAATCCAAGGGCGACAACACTCTTGTTGACCAGATCAAGGAACTGAGCAACGGCTCGGAACTGGAGGGTGGACTTCTCGAACTCTACGGCGTGAAAATCATCGATGCTCGTTTCGTCATCTTCGACCTCGTCAAAGGCGAAGCCGAGATGGCGGAAGCACTACGAGCCATCGGTGTGGCCGAGAGAAAAGCCCAGGCCCGTGTAAAAGAAGCCGAGGGCAAACGGGAAGCGATGATCGTCGAAGCCGACGGCGAGAAGGAAGCGAGAATCAGAAAGGCCGTTGGGATTCGAGAGGAAGTCGCCGCATGGGGCAGTCCCCCCGTCGGCAAGACCGTCGTTATCGGCGAAGCCATCAAGGAAGCCAAGCCGAAGGCAATCGGCGGTGACATCTTCGCCAACATCAACGTCGAGGATAAATAGAAAGAGGTGGAGCGGGCCGGACGACAAGTCGTCCGGCCCTTTTGTATTTGACATTTTACTTGTTTAGTGTATAATCAAAAGCAGACTAACCTGTTCTATACTAGATAGAGGGAGGATGGACATGAATGCAGTACTCTGGACCGCCATCATCATCGCGGGCCTCGCCATCGTGGCGGTACTCGTGGTGTGGGCGGTGAAGAAAAGCTTCGTCCCCTGGCTCGTCAGGACGCTGATCAAAGAGGGTCTCGTCGCAGGCGTTGAAAGCTGGCGGAAGAGGAGATTGGCTGCCGCCCAGCCTATCGCGAGACCAACACCGGTGGCTTCCCCAGCCGTCACTACTACCACAACAACAAGAAAAAGGACTCTGGCTTCCAGGACTGGAACCATTTCTCTCCTCGTCGGAATCGTCACGTTCGTGCTTCTCCTGGTCTGGATGCGGCAATCGCCGGGCATGATGGCAGCTATTAGCCAGACCGGATGGTGGCTCGGCACTGGAGCTCTCGCTCTGGCTCTGCTCGCCGGCCTCGCCTATCTGCTCTACAAAGCGGCACAAGCGAAGAAGTGGGGCTTGATCGTTACGGTAGTCATCGCAGTGATAGTAATCTACGGCTACAACAACTGGTGGACAACGAGCCCATCTTCCGGCACAACGCTGGTTCCAATCGCTCCTATTCGAACCGAAGAGGTTCTCGCGACTAGGGAGTGGTCAGAGGTCGTCGAGGTACCCATGTGCTATCGGGCAAAGTGGCAAAGGCAAAGTCCAGTAGCATACGAGATAATGACGCAAACTGGTGAGGTGATCGACTACCCACGAGACCTTGTCGGGACAAAAAAAGTGCGTGGGAAACTCGAAAGCCTCCGGTTCCGTGTCACGGATCCGGAACAAGAAGCTGTTGTTATCAAGATCAGCTTCTCCCCTCTTTGAGGTTTAAGGGAGAAGTATTCACGGGCGCCGCGTTCACGCGGCGCCCTTTTTGATTTAAATTTAAATTGACAATTGTAACGTTAACATGGCATAATTCTCATCGGAAAGTTCTCTCCACTATGTGAGGTTAACATGAACTGGAATGCTTTCGGGAACGCGCTCAGGAAGTCGGGCAAATTCGCTCTCAAGCTTGCGGGCATCGGATTGGGCATCTGGATCAGCCTCGTTCTGGCTGACATTCTCACCTTCTACTATGCCTACGTGAGCAGCCACAGCGTGCTGTTGGATCGCGGGATGAGTGAGTATGGCTCGAAGATTGTCGCAATAGTATTCGCGGCAATCTTCATGCTCACGGTCCATCGCTCCGTGTGGTACATGATTAAGAGAGACCACCAGCGCTGGGTTCTGCTGGTGACGGGCGGAATTCTTGCCTGGTTTGTGATCATGTACGTCGTCTCATCGCCGTACTCGAATTCCTCCTTCAACCCGTTCTCTGGCGAACCCCAGGCGAAGTACTACCGCGACGGCGGAGGACAAATCGTCAAGATGCCTCTGGGTGCCAAGACAGGACCGGAAGGCCAACCACTTCAACTCATCGATCGCAAAACGGCAGAGGAATACAAGGCGCAAGCTGCACTTGTGACACCGGCGCAGAAATCCGAGACGGTAAAGTCTGTTCGATCCTCCAACCTTACTCTCCTTCGGACAATAGAAATCCTCGTAACAAACGAGTGGTCCGAGAGGGTTCCGATACCACCGGGTCAAAGGATGAGAACGGACAGACTCGACCCAAATGTTGCCTACGAGGGAAGAGGTCCAAACACTTCGATGCCTATCTCTGTTCCTGTCGGGCTCGAAGCCAGCGGCAAACGGATACAAATACCCGATGGTGATTGGATCCAGTACCGCGTTACTGACGAGGGTAAACAGGTTAAGCTTCGCATCAACTTCTTCCCCTACTAACAACCAGCACAAAGGCGCCTCGCTTCCGCGAGGCGCCCTCTTCTTTTTCTTATCGTTTCTTTCTTACAGAAGTCCCGGATAATTCGGCTTGTCGATGCCGAACGTGCCTAAGATGAGATTGATGATGCCGTAGGCGGATATCATGATAAGCATACCCACTAGCCCCCACAAGATTTTTTTCTTGCCGTCTTCGCGCTTGGTATCGGTAGTTTCGGAATTGATGAACTGGACTATGCCCCAGAAGAAGTATAGTGTCGCCACGGCGAAAAGCAGTATGATAATCGGATTCAGGATGAACTGATTGACCTTGTTGAGAAGCTCGATAATCATCGCCACCCAATACTAGAGACCGGGAACCGTCGGTACGGCTTGAGGAGTAGACTCCGGATTGACGCCGACGGCATTGCCGATGAAGCGGACAAGACCCCAGACAGCAACCATTACGAAGAGGGCTACAAGGCCCCAGATCATGAGACGCTGGCCTTCCTTATGAGCATCTTCGCCAGAAGCGGAGAAGATGAATCGAACCAAGCCCCAGAAGAAGACGAGGAGTGCGACCGCCACCACGATAGGAAGGGCGATACCCACCAGTCTGCCGATGGAGCGCAGAAGCGTCTCGAGATTGCCGAGATTCTGAGCGAAAGCGACTGCCGGAAAAGTTGCTAAAGCGATTAATGCGAATTTTTTCATTTAATTAACTATTTACTATCTAATATCTACTAATAACTTACGTATTTAATGATACGTCAATAGCGGGAAATCGCAACCGATCAATCCCCACCCCATGGGGATTGATCTCCCTAGGGTCTTGGGATTTGTGGCAAGTCCACGGTGTAGCCGGAGATATTCAATTCCTTCTGTATAAATCTCACAAGTCCCCAGACCGTTATCATCACGAAAAGAGCCACAAGACCCCAGACCATAAGGCCCTTACTCTTCTTCACTTCCGCTTCATCCCCGGCCTTCGAAATAAACTTGACTAGGCCCCAGAAGAAAACAAGCAAGGCGGCAGCTACAACGATAGGAATAATGTTTTGTATCAGGTCGCCTATGCGATCGATCCATCTACCTGTGGTCCCGAATGTCGTTTGCGCGCTCGCTATTGCCGGAAAAACCGACAAGGTAATCACCAATAATTTCATTAATTTATTTTTCATACTTTAATTATAACTTGATTATTTTAACGCCTCAAGGGTATTGAGGACCCCTGGCCTATGTTAAGTTCCTTGCCTATGAACTTCACAAGCCCCCAGACACTTATCATAACAAAGAGGCTTATGAGCCCCCAAACCATGAAATTTTTGCCTTCTTCCACAGCCTTCTCATCCCCGCCTACGCGGGCAATGAATTTTACCAAGCCCCAGAAGAAGACAAGCATGGCGGCAATAATCAGCACTCCGACAATATCCGCCACCAGTCCGCCCGCCCCTTTAATTAAGACTTGCAAGTTCATGGATTATTTATTGGTAGGCAGAGTTGGCACGGCGAAATTTCTGAATCCAAGCTCGCCGAACGCAAACCGGAGAATACCGAAAATCGATACCATCACGAATATGCCTATGAGCCCCCATATCATGAGACTGCGCCCTTCGGCATGAGTCTTGGCATCGCCCGACTTGGCTATGAAGCCGACCAAACCCTTGAAGAAGACGAGGAGTGCCAGCGCCACCATAATGGTAATAAGCGGATTGATGAGGTTTATGAATTTTCCCACTAGTTCTGTGAAATTCATTTTAGATAGGACATGTGCCGCCTGTTACCTGGGCTATGGTCTTGCACACTACGGTAGCAAGCATCCACGAACCCAGGAGCACGCCTGTGCCTACTGCTGTATATAGAAGCGCTTTGTGAGCTTTCTCAAGTTCTGCCGGCTTGCCCTGGGCCATGACATATTTGAAGCCGACGAAGATGAAGGCCATCACGGCGAGAACGGCTCCGATAGGCAGAAGAATGTCATTGATGATGGTCTTTAATAAAACAAAGAGGTTGTCTGTGCCACTCTTTAAAGGATTGGGGAGAGAAGTGCAGTTTGAATTTTGACCCTCTCCTTCGCACGTATTGTCACCTTCACCTTGAGCGTAAACAGTTGCTACCCCAAAAGATAGAATTATTAAGAATGAGAAAGCTGAAGCAAGAATTGTCTTTTTCATCATTTAAGAATTATGAAATTCGATTTAAGCAAAACCGTACTTATAGTATAGACCACAAGCCAGGCGGCCAGTATCCACACATAGCCCCACGCGACCTTGCTAAGCATGGTAACGGCATTCTTGTACTCCGTCTCGCTTCCTCGAGACATGACCATCTTGAAGCCGGCGTAGGCGAAGGCCGCCACGGCGATAAGGGTGGAGAGTATAAACAGGTCGTTTATAAGCACTCTGGCCAGAGTTATTAAGCTTGCGTAACCGCATTCCGGAAGTTCGGTCGTCTTCACCCCATCGCAGACTATTAAACTTTGCCAGCCTGGCATAGCCATATTTGTAAATTATTTTATTAAGTTATCCAAGCTTCTGCTCGCGGCGCCGAGAGCTTCCGAAGTTCTCGCCCGTCCACTCGTGACGGCATTTACCATCTCGCCGAAAATGTTTCCGGTGGAAACATTTTCGGGGTCAAGCCAGCCACGAGCCTGCAAGGCCGATTCGTAGAAGACCGAGAGCGCGGAATCGCTCTGCCGCCCCGAGAGAATATCGCGGCGGGCCGGCGGCAGGCCGAGACTCTTCGACAACGGCTCACTTATGTCCCTAGACACAAGTATAAGCGCTGCCCTGAGCGCGGCGGAAGCATTCCTCGTGCCGCGGGTAATAGAGACCGCGTAGAGTCGACCAAAGGTAAGTTTCTTGCCCGACACTCTCGACTGCGGCACTGGTGCGATGCCAAGATTCAAATTCGGGTTCTTGTTCCGGAGAGCGGAGAGCTCGCTCGCGAAACCCAGATAGTAGACCGCATCCCCGCTCGCGAAGTGTGTTTCTGCGGAAGGCAGAATCCTGTTCCAACTGTAATACGCTTTCGCCGGATTCGAGAATTGGGTGTAGAAATCGAGCGCCGATTCGCCGGGCGCGACCGGCAACCCGTAATTATTTGAGAGAGCGGAGCGCAGATTCGCGTTGATGGACTCCGTCACTGGCGTCCCGGCCTGGAGAAGAAGGAGGGAAAGAATTTCTTTGAAGTTCGGAATGTTTCTGGTCTCGCCGAGAGCTATAACCGACTGCGCCAGATTACCAGCCGGGTCTTTCTTCGTGAGTTTGAGAGCCATGGGATATACCTCATCCCAGTAAGCGATAGGTCTTGCCTCGCCCGCCGCCGAGAGCAAATCGCGGTTGTAATAGAGAACCAGCGGGTCTACCGCGAGCGGTAAGCCGTATACACCCTCTTTCGTCAGAAAAAGTTCTCCTTCTTCCACAAACGAGTTCCCGAAATCGCGCTCACCCACGCTGTCGTAAGGAATATAGATGAGCTTAGGTTTATTCTTGAGAAATCGCTCCTGGGTAACGACGAGAAGGTCGGGACCGGCGCCGGAGGCAAGCGCCTCGGTAAATTCCTGGTCGATAGAATCCGCGGACTTCTCCACGTAGCGAATAGTGAGCGACTTGTCGATATTCGGGACGGCGGTGTCAATAATTTGCGAGATTGCTTCGGAAGGCAAGTCCCCCCAGACCGTAACCGTCGCTTCCTGGCTCGACGACCCTCCGCGATAGAGGGCAAAGACCATGACCGCCAATAGTATGAAGAGTCCGAAAACCGACAGGAGTATTATTTGAAACTTGGACATAGACCTATTGTAGAACACAATAGGCAATTTACAATTCACAATTTCCAATTTTCAATCAATAGCTGGTTGCGAAGATTTCAGCATTCTCAGCCAGTGCTTGGTCTCTTGTATCTCCTTCTTGCAGATGAATATCTTATTGATGAAATCTTTCCGTGAGCTTGCGCCGTTCGCTTCCATATAATTCGCACCCACGCTCGTCGCTGCCCGGACAAGCTGATTTACAATCGGAGAAATAATATTGTCCTGCCTTACCTTCCGGCATAAAACTATGACTGATTCACCAAATTTCGCCGTTCTTTCTTCCAAGTCGTACTTCTTTCCCGTTTGAGTCATTTGAAAATTAGAAATTTATTGAAAATTCTAAATTAAAAATTGAAAATTTCACTAATTTGCTTACAGGCAAATTAGCGAAGCTATCGAGTCGCCTTCGCGGAGTTTCATGATGCGGACGCCTTGGGTTTGGCGGCCGAGGATGGGAACCTCTTTGAGGTCGACACGTACCACCTGGCTCTTCTTGGAGATAGCTATAACCTCCTCTTCCGCGTCGGAGACAATCTGCGAGGTAATGACGGGACCTGTTTTCGGCGTGACTTTCGACGTGAGGATACCGGAGCCGCCTCTGCCTTGCGCCTTATACTCGGCGAGCTTTGTCCTCTTACCGTAGCCGTTGCCGGAGATGACCAGGAGATGTCCGGAAGCAGAATTCTTCGTTATCACGTGCGCTCCCACAACCGCGTCATTCTTCTCGAGCTTGATGCCTCGCACTCCGCCAGCCGCGCGCCCCATCTCTCGGAGCGCCGAATCCTTGAAGCGGATGGACTGCCCTTTTCTCGTGACTATGGAAATATCGTCCCCGCTCTCCACAAGTTCCGCCGATACGAGCCTGTCTCCCGGTGCGAGACGGATGGCGATAATGCCGGATGAGCGGACATCGGTAAAAGATTTTGCCGAAACTTTCTTCACCGTGCCCATCTCGGTCACCATGAGAAGCGAGCCGGAACTTTTTGCATCCTTCGTACGCAAATCTTTCGGCATCGGCAGAATCGAAGTCACCTTCTCTTCGGCGGAAAGCGCAATGAAGTTCATTATTGACTTGCCGCGAGTGGCGCGCTTGCCTTCCGGCAGGTCATACATCTTAATCTGATAAGCCTTGCCCTTGTCGGTGAAGAAAAGAAGGTCGTCATGGGTTGATGCCGTGAGAAAATTGGTCACAAAATCCTCTTCCTTGGTATCCAGGTCAACGACGCCTATGCCTCCCCTCTTCTGCCTCTTGTATTCGTCCGGATTGGTGCGCTTGATATAGCCACCGGAAGTAAGAACCAGAGCATTGTCTTCTTCCGCGACCAAGTCCTCGACGGAAAGGTTCTTTACCGCGCCCTTGACCACGCGGGTCCTGCGTTCGTCGCCAAACTTCTCTCGTACGGCGATAAGTTCAGACTTGATCACTTTTAGGATTTTTGCTGGCGATGCCAGCAACTCCTTCATCTCCTGGATGAAAGCCTGCACCTCGGTGAGCTCGTCCTCAATCTTCTTTCTCTCGAGACCGGCGAGCTTCTGCAAACGCATTTCGAGAATGGCGTTGGCCTGGATTTCCGAGAACTTAAAACGCTTGATGAGATTCTCCCGCGCATCATCTATGGTCTTCGAAGCGCGGATAATCTTTATCACCTCTTCTATATGGTCGAGCGCCTTGGATAGGCCGAGCAGAACGTGTTCACGCTCCTCCGCTTTGACAAGGTCGAAGAGTGCTCGACGCCTGACCACCATCTCTCTGTGCTTAAGGAACTCGACCAGCATGCTCTTGAGCGAGAGCGTTTGTGGCACGCCGTCCACAAGTGCCACGATGTTGAAGTGGAACGTATCCTCAAGTTGAGTGTGTTTGTAGAGAGCGTTTAAAACCTTCTGTGGCTGAGAACCGGCCTTCAAATCGACGACAATGCGAATGTCCTTGGCGGACTCGTCGCGCATACCCTTAATACCCTCAATCTTCTTCTCTCGGTGCAGGTCGGCAATCTTCTCTATAAGATCGGCCTTATTGACTCGATAAGGAATTTCGGTAATGACAATCTGATAATTCCCTGCCTTGTTCTCGGTAATGTCCGCAACACCTCGAGCAACCACGCCGCCGCGGCCGGTGGCGTACGCGTGGTGAATGTCTTTCTCATTGAAAATGATTCCCCCCGTCGGGAAATCCGGCCCCTTCACGAATTCCAAAAGGTCTTCCGTTGCCGCGTCCGGATTGTCGGCGAGATGCATGACGGCATCGACCACCTCAGTCAGATTGTGTGGTGGGATGTTCGTGGCCATGCCAACAGCGATGCCCAAGGTGCCGTTCAAAAGCAGGTTCGGCACGACAGTCGGCAGGACAACCGGCTCAGATTTTGTGCCGTCATAATTCGGCTTGAAGTCAACCGTCTCCTTCTCGATATCTCGAAGCATTTCTCCGGCGACACGACTCATCTTCGCCTCGGTATATCGATAAGCCGCCGCACTGTCACCATCGATACTGCCGAAATTTCCTTGACCTATGACAAGCGGATAACGCATGGAGAAGTCCTGCGCCATCTTGACCATCGCTTCGTAGACAGATGAGTCACCGTGCGGGTGATACTTGCCGAGCACATCTCCAACGATAGTAGCGGACTTTCTGGTCTTTGCGGTGGCGGAGAGACCGATCTCATTCATGGCGTAGAGGATGCGGCGATGCACCGGCTTCAGCCCGTCACGTACGTCGGGCAGAGCGCGGTCGGTAATGACAGACATCGCGTAGTCGATGAAGCTCTCCTTCATCTCACTCGTAATGGCGCGGGAAACTATTCTGCTTGCCCCGAGCTCTGTCGAGGGGTCTTTTTTATTGTCCATAGGTATTTAAAGTATTGTCGCGCATTTCCTCGAAGCCCGATTCGAGCTCGATTGACTCGATGCCCTCCTTCAAGCCACCGAAGCTATCCTTCAAACCCTCGAAACTCGACTCAATGCCACGGAGAAAGGAGCCGAAGGGGTTGGCCGATTCAACGGATTTGTTGACGCTCGCTGCTTGCCCTGAGCTTGTCGAAGGGTTACCACCAAAATTGACAGTAGCCCACACAGCGAAAATAAGAAGAGTGAATCCGCCCGAAGCAAGAAAGGCGAAACGCTTCTTGTGACTTGGAGACCTTTTATGCAGAGTTGAGAGATATGTTCTCATGTTGCGATACTAATCTACTAATTCATGCGAATTATACTAATGGTATTCCTATTCGTTTCATTCGTATACATTCGCATATTGGTATCGCTGTCATTCTTCTTTAAGCACCACTATCTCCCCTTCTTTGCCTTCCAAGTCCTTCTTCTTCACTACGAATTTGTCGATGGGCACCGCTTTGGTCCCGCCTTCTTTCACAAACTGGTCGAGCTCCGCTTTATTGTAATGCATCGGGATGACAACGGAAGGTTCGAGTGATACGGCAAGCTTATAGGCCTTCGCCGGGTCGAGCGTGCCGACAGGTATAAATAGGATATCAATATCTTCAAGCGCTTCAAGCGTCTCAGCCTTGAGCTCCGCATTGGCAAGCGCGCCAAGGAAACAGAGCTTCATGCCCTCGAACGTGATGAGATAAATAGTATTAATCCTATCTTTCGCCTCAGAGAGAAATCCTTTTATAAAAATATCTTTGATCTCGTACTCGCCCGGACCGTCGATGATAAAACCAGACTTCTCGGCGGTTTCGCTCCGTCCGGTGCTGAAAAGAGTGATATCCGCGCTCGTTTTCGCCTGCGGATTGAGAGCAATGGTCAGATTGCCTTGGGAAATCTTGAAACTATCCACCCCTTGGTAGCTGATAATCATAGTGAATATTCTAGCACAAAAGAGCCTTTTCCGCCATAGTCTTAGCCCTTAAATTTCATCTCCAAAAACACTTGACAAAAAGACTGAAGTATGCTAAGCTTAATACAGATAGGCACACGACCGTGCTGAGTCGGTTCCAGGAGGAACAGATGGAAAAACAGACGAAGAAGATGGCGGCGACACAGGTGGAGATCGATGCGAAGAAGGCCGAGCACGATGAGGTCCTTTTGTGCATCGACCAGGTCGCGAAATTCAAGCCGCAGAGCGCACCGTCCAAGCAGAAGCAGGACGAAATTCTCAGCCAGCTGCAGAACAAGTGCGGCACGATCGGCAAGAATTTCGACGAGCTTCGAACCCGCCTCGAGCTCGAAACGCTCGACATGCTCGCGGGCGCCGACACTGACTTCGTCGAGGAAACGCCGGCGGACGCCCTCCGCAACGCCAGCTAGGCACCGCACCCGGCGGCTCCGGGTAACGACTCAGGGCGGGCTCTCACGAGCCCGCCCTTTTACATTCCTCCACTTTGTGTTATCTTAATACGGTTCTTTATTAGTCCCGTTTCTGTTATCCCTGCCCTTACGGCAATCACTCAACAGAGGGCAGGACCGGAGGCGGCATCATCTAATGTCATTATTTTCATTTGGTAAAAAAGCCCCGACGCTCGAAGAGGTCGGGGTCCCGACCCAGCCTGAAGCTGGCGTCGGGAAAGAGATTAAAAAAGTAAAAAGGGTTAAAAAAACCAAGGAAGCTCCTGAAGCTAACCAAGCTAACGAAGCTATTTCAAGCTACCTTGAGAAGATTCCCACTCCCCCGGCGATAGACGACCTCGTCGAAGGGTCGGTCATCTCTATAGACAAGGGCGCGGTCTACGTGGACCTGCCGCCCTTTGGCACCGGTATTATCTACGGGCGCGAATTCCAGAATGCCAGAGACATCATCAAGAAGATTAATGTCGGCGACATTGTCGCGGGCAAGGTCGTGGGTGTGGGTGGCAAAGAGGGTTATATCGAAATTTCGCTCAAGGAAGCTCGCCAGGCCATCATATGGAACGAAGCCGAGGACGCTATTCGCGAGAAGCGCACATTCGAACTCCCTATCACAGATGCCAACAAGGGCGGGCTCATCATAAACTGGCAGGGCATTACCGGATTCCTCCCCGCTTCCCAACTCAAGCCCGAGCATTATCCTCGCATCTCCGACGGCGACAAAGACAAGATTCTCGATGAATTGAAGAAGCTCGTGGGCGAGAAGCTCTCCGTCACCATCATCGGCGTCAATCCGAAGGAGGGTAAACTTATCTTCTCCGAGAAATCGCCGGAAACCAAAGATAAGGAAAATATTGTTTCCCGCTACGCGCTGGGTGACGAGCTTACCGGCGAAGTGACCGGTCTTGTGGACTTCGGAGTGTTTGTGAAGATTGAGGAAGGACTCGAGGGCTTGGTCCACATTTCCGAAATTGATTGGGGCCTCGTTGAGAATCCGAAAACTATGTTCAAGATCGGCGAGAAGGTGAAGGTGAAAGTCATCGAGATAAAGGATGGCAAAATTTCCCTCTCCATCAAGGCCTTGAAAGAGAATCCTTGGCGTGAAGCGGAGAAGAAATACAAGAAGGATGACGTCGTCGAAGGTGTCATCATCAAGTTCAACAAGCACGGCGCTCTCGCCTCTATCGAGGAAGGTGTTGCCGGTCTCATTCACATCTCAGAATTCGGCTCCGAGGAGAAACTGCGTGAGAAACTCGAAATGGGCAAGGTGTATTCCTTCAAGATTACCCTCTTCGACCCCAAGGAACAGAAGATGGCGCTCTCATACGTAGAGAAGAAATAAATTCGAAGTTAGGATTTAGGATTTTCACTATGATATATCATAGTGCCTTCATACATCGATTTTCTGCTATAGCCTGAGATAGATGTATACGTTATCTTTTCGCTGCAGCGAAATTATAACGTATGTGCAAATTTTTAGGTATTGTTTTTTAATTCCAGCTGATAAATTTGGGTATCGTAACCGCGGAGTTCTTCGTCGGCGCGGGAGAGACCCAGCATTTCGAGTTCTTTGAACAATTCTTCGCGAACTTTTTCCGGATTGGCGTCGTCCGGGCAAAGCTTCTCAAGTTCGACGTAAGTGCCGAGTTTTTCCACGTCATCAAGACAGATTTCATAAATGCCGAGCTTGCCCTTGCGGCGAATTTTCCTCACCTCGATCATCGGCACCCAGCCTAAAGTTTCCAAAATTTTGCTGGTTTCTTCCGCATCATCAATTTCGGTTTCGTATTCAAGATTATCTCCCTCATTTGAGCGCTGTTGCTTGAGATTCAACTGAATTTTATCCTTCATTCTTCTAATACGCATAATAATGTCACCCTCTTTAGCCTGACTAAACTCATTGGCAGAGCCCTTGAGCGCGTAAATAACGTCATGTTGACTTATCGGCTTAGACAGTTCGCGTCCCTTCTCTCCGAGCTTTCGCTCAAGCTCTGTGAAATTACCCGCTTTCAGTTTTATTTCTATTTCTCTCATCTCATTTATTAAACTCCGTCATGGCGGTGCTTAGGCCGGAGTCTTTGATAGTTTCGACTGCGGTTACGACACTTTTGAAAACTTTTTTGAGTTTTTCCATTTCCGGCTTTTTGAAGTCAGACAAAATATGTTTCTCGACTGCTTTCTCCCCCTTCGGCTTCTTGAGTTTGCCGCTCGGAGTAGCGGGCGAAGTGCCTATACGTATGCGAATAAATGCCTCGGTTTTGAGCGCCTTTATAATCGACTCCAGTCCGCGGTGTCCGCCCGAACCGCGGTTGTAAGAAATTTTCATCACTCCTAGAGGCAAATCGAGGTCATCATAAATCACAATAAGTTTCTCCGCAGTTTTCTTGTTCTTCACAACCTTCGCCACAGCCTTGCCTGTGACATTCATAAAGGTGCTCGGGGTAAAAATTCGGAAGCCCGGCTTCTTTTGTGGAAGCCGAGCTTCCACAGTTTGCAAAAAATCCGCCGCCATGCGTCCCGTGTTGTGCCGAGTGCGCGCGTATTCGTCTCCAGGATTTCCCAAGCCTATAACAATATACATACTGCTATTGTGTCAAATAAGAATAGATAATACAATCTCTGCAAACAATGCCTCCTGAGAATTTACAACCCGCCCTTCGACAAGCTCAGGGCAAGCCAACCGAAAATTTCTGGAAAGAACTTTTCAAGCTCGTTTTGCTCGCGGTCGTCATAGTTATCCCCTTCCGACTTTATGTCGCTCAGCCCTTCATCGTCGATGGGCTTTCCATGTATCCGACCTTCGACAACGGACACTATCTCATCATTGACGAAGTCTCGTATCGCTTCCGAGAGCCAGCGCGCGGCGATGTACTTGTTTTTAAGGCACCACCAAACCCAGAAAAGTATTACATCAAGCGCCTCATAGGCTTTCCCGGCGAGACGATAATGATAAACGATGGTCAAGTAACGATAACCAATAAAGAAAATCCGGACGGATTCAAATTGGCCGAGCCTTATGTCAAATTTCCCAAGGACGAGGTCCTGACCATAATTCTCGAAGAGAACGAGTACTTCGTCATGGGTGACAACCGCGCTTCGAGCTCGGATTCCCGCGTCTGGGGGCCGTTGCCGAAGGAAAATATTATAGGCCGTCCGGTCATGCGATTCTTTCCTCCGGCGCTATTCCCCGGAGACATCTCGCACTTTGAGGCAAGGCTTAACGCAAACGACGAGTGATGCTCAAAGAAGCGCGAAAACCTGTTTGGAGCTTAAACGAATTCGACAAGCAGATTATCACCGCGACATATTTCGGCTTCATGCCCATCACCGCCCCGAGAATCACGGAGGAAGACATCGCCGCGTCCAAGCACTGCGCGGCACTGCCGTATTATGACGCCGCGGAGAAATCGGCTCTCATCCGAAGCTACATAAACAACAACTTCGCTTCGCTCCCGCACCCGCTCGCGCTGGTGTATAAGAAAAAGAAGCCCGAAAGCTATTCTCTCCACTTCATAGGAGCCCAGGGCGGCATAGCGGAGGCAACACTCATCCGCGCCGCCCTCTCCATGCTTGCGGAAGAAGGCTACAAGAACCTCTCCGTCCACATAAATTCCATCGGCGACAAAGATTCCATATGTGTTTATGAGCGAGAACTCGCAAGCTACGCGAGGAAATTCGGTAGCTCTCTCAGCGCGCCTCTCAAGGAAAGTTTGAGAGAGGACATCTGGAACCTTTTCCGGCGCGATGAGGAAGAGATGATACAGCTGCGCGCCGCCGCTCCATCATCTGTCGCCTTCCTCTCCTCGCAAAGCCGGCTCCATTTCAAAGAAGTGCTTGAGTATCTTGAATCTCTTGCCATAGATTTCCGCCTCGCTCCGGAGCTTGTGGGCGAAAAGAATCATTGCTCGCACGCCATCTTCGCTATCAAAAATTTGGTCGACGAAGTGGAGACGACTCTTGCCGTGGGCTACCGCTATTCCCGCCTGGCAAAAAGATTGGGGCTTCGCAAAGAAATTCCCATGGCCGGAGTAACCATCTTCTCCGCCGCCAAGAATGCCGCGAAAAAAATCTACAAGCAACTGCCCAAGCCGAAATTCTATCTCGTCCAACTAGGGCAAGTGGCAAAGATGAAAACTCTTTCGCTTATTGAGCTTTTACGCTTGCACCATATCCCCGTTCACCATTTCCTCGGCAAGGATAAACTCGCCGCCCAGCTCTCGAGCGCCGAATCTCTGCAAGTCTCTTACCTCATCATCATCGGGCACAAAGAGGCTCTCGACGGCACCGCCACCATTAGGAATGTTGCCACCCGCGCCCAGGATACCATCCCTCTCGAATTGCTCCCGCAGTATTTGAAGAAGATTAGCCTTTAACTTTAAGGGAAATGCCGACGATTTTGTTTGACAATAATAACAATATTTGTTATTATTCGGTTGGGCTGAGAGCCAGTTCCAGCAGAGGCGCGCCACTTCAAACTGCTGTCACGTCGAGCAGGCTCTCGCCCACTTGCAAGTATGGGAACCTTGCACGCTTGGGTGCCGCATGGCGAGTGGCACCTTTTTTGTTTGCTTGTGTTCTGCAACACCGAGTGTTGCAAACAATTATAAAGTATCAATATATTCCAGTTCTTCTTTAAGGAGTTTTGCTGGACTAGTCTTCACGAATTGATGATATTCTTCTTTATCTTTAAATCTATCGGTAAGAATAGCGGGAAGTAGTAAATTACCCCACCGATTTTCATTTACCATATCTTGATAGCTAGACCAGTAATAGTGATTTTCTTTACTCAGCCATTTTGTAATTTCTCTGGGATTTCTGTGAATATAGGTAGATAGGTGAAGAAGTTGCCTATCGTCTCCGACATGTACTGCTTTGTAAGGACCCTGAAATACGTGTCCAGACTTATCGTATTTGGTGTTGTAGTATTTGCTATAAGCATTCAACACTCTTTGCATGTAATTTGAAATTCCACCTTCTTTCAATTCCTTGATTATCAGATGGAAATGATTTGGCATTATGCAAAAAGCAATCAATTCGATTGTGCGCGTATCAATCACCTCTTGAACATAATCCTGCAACACCGAGTGTTGCATAAAATCTCCCATAAGTTTGCTAATATTCTTAATAATGGTCGGGGATTGGAGATACAAGATTAAGAAAAGGAATCTGTAATAATCTCGGGTGTCATGAAAGATTATTTGTTTGTTAATTCCCCTATTGAAAAGATGGTAATGTTCTCCAGGCGCAATAATGATATTTCTCATAGAGCCTATTATACATGCAACACTCGGTGTTGCAGGTTGTAGACAATTTATATGGCTTGTGTTAAATTAACGCCCTAATGCAATCAATGGTAAATATAGAGGTGGAGAAAGGTCCGAACGAGAACAACCTCGGCGTTTTGAGGCGCTTCACCAAGAGAGTCCAGGCCGCGGGCATCCTACCCCGCGTACGAAGCAAGCGCTACTCCGAGCGCCACAAGTCCGAAAATGTCAAACGCGCCAAGACCTTGGAATATTTGAAGAAGAAGGAAGTTACGGCGGAACTGGTAAAGCAAGGCAAGATCGTCGAGGTTTCCAAGTTTGCTCGAAAGCGAAGATAGAACAGGAATTTTCAATTTTCAATTTGCAATTTTCAATCAAGAATCAGACACGCAAGCGGACTCCCAGGGAAGATTTTGAAATTTTGAAGGGTAGAATACTCGGCAAAAAGTACGAGCTCTCGCTTGTTTTCTGTGGAGACATGCTCTCGCGCCGCCTCAATCGCGCTTATCGCGGTAAAGACAAACCAACCAACGTTCTGAGTTTCCCTCTGTCGGAAAATTCCGGAGAAATTTTCATCAACCTTTCGAGAATGGAACCTTTTGGAGCGCGAAAACTCTTTATCCACGGTCTTTTGCATTTGAATGGAATGGAACATGGGGCTAGAATGAAGCAAGCTGAAAAAAAATGGCTCGTCAAATCACAGTCGGCATCGACATAGGAACATCCCAAGTCAAGGCAATCATTGCCGAAGGCGCTCTTGAGCAAGGACACTTCTCCCCCCGCATCATCGGCGCCGCAACCGCAGAATCGAAAGGTCTTGAGCGCGGCTATATCCTGAACGCGGAGGAAGCGGCCGAGAGCGTTCGCTTGGCCGTCAACCGCGCGGAAAAAACGGCCGGAGTAAGGGTCAGAAGGGCTTACGTCTCTTTCGGTGGCATCGGCCTCGGAAGCATCAAGGCGGAAGGCTCTGTCGCTATCTCACGCGCCGATATGGAGATAACAGAGAGGGACTTGGCGCAGGTACTTGAAGCGGCGGAGCAATCAATCCCCGCCGCAAGCATTCTCAATAAGCGCATCATCAATACCATCCCCATCGAATACAAGATAGACGGCAAACCCGTCTGGGGCGACGCACTGGGTCTCAAGGCGCAGAAACTCGAGGTCAAGGCTCTTTTCATAACCTGTCTTGAACACCACTTGGCGGAACTTATAAAGACGGTGGAAACCGCGGGACTCGAGGTAGTGGATGTCGTAGCCGCGCCGGTGGCGGCAAGCTTCGTAACCGTCTCCAAGAAGGAACGCCGCGTCGGATGCCTGCTCGCGGACATTGGCGCGGAAACTCTTTCTCTCATCGTCTTTGAAAACAACAACCCAACCTCTCTTGAAGTCTTTCCCATCGGCGGCAATGATATTACCAATGACATCGCTCTTGGACTCAAGCTTCCGCTCGAGGACGCCGAGAATGTGAAGCAAGGAGGCATCGCCCGCACCCCTTATTCGAAGAAGAAGCTCGAGGAAATCGTTTTAGCGCGCCTCGGCGACTGCTTCGATCTCGTCGAAACCCATTTGAAAAAGATTGGCAGAGACTCGCTCCTCCCTGCTGGAGTACTACTTACTGGCGGTAGCGCATCCGTTTCCAGTGTCAAGACCTTTGCGGAAGAATTCTTAGGCCTACCCTCCCGCATTGCCGAAATTCATTTCGGCACGAATGAGAAGAATCGCATGAGAGACAATGTTTGGGCAACAGCGTGCGGCTTGGCACTCTTGGGCTTCAACGCAGGAGAGAAAAACGGATTCTCCGGTTCGAGCAGAAGCGGACTTTTGCCCGGAAGTGGCAGAGGCTTGGCGCAAAAAATTTCCCGCCTCATTTCTCAAATCCTGCCGTAAATCACAACATATTTATAGTATTTTGTCCATTGCTTCCCAAATCCCCCGCCTTTGGGTAAGATAGGCGCATCCATAAATTTAAACGCATGCCACAAATCAAACCAGAAGTGGAATCTTTCGCCAGAATCAAGGTTATCGGTATAGGAGGCTCCGGCAAGAATACGGTTAATCACATGATTAATTCTAAGGTCAAGGGGGTCGAATTTATCTGTATAAACACCGACGCGCAAGACCTCCATAATTCGCTCGCCAAGAAGAGGATACACATAGGTAAGAACCTTACCCGAGGTCTCGGCACCGGCATGAATCCGGAGCTCGGCAAGCGAGCCGTTGAAGAAACCAAGGAAGAGGTCCAGGAATCCATCAAGGGTGGTGACATGGTCTTCATCACCGGTGGCATGGGCGGTGGCACTGCCTCTGGAGCAGCGCCAGTCGTCGCTCGTACGGCCAAGGAGAATGGCTGTCTTACAGTCGCTGTCGTCACCAAGCCATTCTTCTTCGAAGGTCAGCAGAGGATGAAGATTGCGGAAGTGGCAATAGACGACCTCAAACAGTCCGTTGACGCGCTTATCGTTATCCCAAACGACCGCCTACTCCAAACCGTGGAGAAGAACATCACCGCCAAGAACGCCTTCGCCATCTGCGACAATATCCTCAAGGAAGCCGTCGAGGGCATCTCGGACCTCATCACCACCCCGGGCATTATCAATATAGACTTCGCTGACATACGCTCGGTGCTCGAGAATTCCGGCGCGGCGCTCATGGGTATCGGCTCAGCCTCAGGCGAGAATCGAGCCATTGAGGCCGCGAAAGCCGCCATTTCTTCGCCTCTGCTTGAAATCTCCATCAATGGCGCGAAGGGCGTGCTCTTCTCCATCGCCGGCGGCGACGACTTGACTATGTTTGAAATTCAGGACGCAGCCAAGGTTATCACCGAGTCCGTGGACCCGAACGCGAAGATTATCTTCGGTACCGTCCGAGACGAGAAGTTGAAAAAAGGCGAACTCAAGATTACCGTCATCGCTTCTAACTTCCCAGAGAACAACGTAAGGAAGGCCGGCTCCCTTTTCCAGAACTTCGGCACCGATGAAGAGCGAGGCAAGGGTAAGATATTCAACGCCATGCCGATACAGGAGAAATCTGCCAACAAGGAACAGGACATAAAGAAGCCAGCTCCCCCCATTTCCGCTGCCGAAAACAATGACGACGACTGGAGCGCCGTACCGGCATTCCTGCGACGCAGCAAACTCAAATAAGCGACTCGGGAAGATTTCTGATAGAATTTCTTTTGTATGCATGATTTAACAATCATCGGCGGAGGGCCGGCTGGCGTTGCCGCGGGTGTTTATGCGGCACGTAAGCGCCTTAAAACAATTTTAATAACAGAATCTTTCGGCGGGCAGTCCACCGAGTCTGCCGGCATAGAGAATTGGATTGGCACGGTCAATATTCTCGGGCCTGATTTCGGCAAGATGCTTGAGGACCATCTCCGCTCCGTAGCCGGCGAGTTTGTTGAGATAAAGTTGAATAAGGTTAATAAATTGAATAAGTCGGATAAGGGATTTGAGATTGGTACGGAAGACGGGCAATCTTATCTATCGAAAACCGTTCTCATTACCACTGGCTCGACGAGAAGGAGGCTTGATATTCCCGGCGCCAAGGAATTCGAGAACAAGGGCATCTCCTACTGCGCCTCCTGCGACGGTCCTATCTTCGCCGGGAGCCACGTGGCAGTTATAGGTGGCGGCAATGCCGGATTCGAGACGGCGGCCCAGCTTCTAAATTATGCCGCCTCCGTTACCCTCATCAACAGAAGCGACACCTTCAAGGCCGATGAGATGACAGTTGAGAAAGTGCTTTCGCACCCCAATATGAGAGTAATCAAGAACGCGGTGCCCAAGGAGATTAAGGGAGATAAGTTTGTAAGCACTATGATATATCATAGTGGCAATACAGATCACGAGCTTAAGGTTACCGGCATATTCGTCGAGATAGGCCTCGTACCCACCACAAGCTTCGCCAAAGAACTTCTGCCTCTGAATAAAATTGGACAAATAGAAATCGACCCCAAGACGCAGAGAACCGCCGTAGCCGGAGTGTGGGCGGCTGGAGATTCGACAGACGGTCTCTACCATCAGAACAACATTGCCGCCGGCGACGCGGTAAAAGCGCTCGAGGACATCTACCTCCATTTGCACGCGAAATAAACGGGTATAACTTACGTTTGTGGTGCGCGGTGCAGAACTCGAATCTGCGACCCTCCCCACGTCAAGGGGATGCTCTACCAACTGAGCTAACCGCGCATTTGTCCCGAACGCTCGGGACACATGACCCATTATACTGGATTTCCGAACTTGTAAGACAGAGGGAGTTTATAAAAATTAGTATTAGTGATCTACGAACTATTGTAGAAACATAGACAACAGAAAACCCGCACAACCTTTCGATTGCACGGGTTCTCTTCATTCTTACTTGCCAGACTCACCGTTCCAAAACGCGGTTGGCCGACGATGCTCAAGCTCCTCGGCCAAGGCCAGTAGATGGGCTGGGCACTGATGTCGTTCGGGGGCGAAGTTAAAATCGAACTTACCTCTCAACTTCGGAGCGTAGAAATCCCACCAAGATCCCCGGCATTCGAGAATTCGCCAGTGGCGAAACATCTCTTCGTTCGTGAGACGAAACCAGATCGCGACTCTCGGCAGAAGTGGCCGTCCGCTTGCATGACCATAACGACGTGGAAACTCAATCGAGGTGAACGGCGCCTGGATTGAGACGTCCTTTTGGGACAGAGTTGCAGATCTCACTCCCTGGATTTCCGACGCTACTTTCTTTTCCTTTCCAGAGTTAATCGCCGCCTGCGTTATGTACACGTCTGTGTCGAGTCGATCCTTGAGAATCGCCCGAGTCATTTCGAGCAAATACGCGTTGGTGGCATTCAGTGTTGCCCTGTCCGTTTTTCGCATCACACACTCCCTTTCGGAGCTCGTGGCACAACAAGTGCACACGCTACCATTTCGGTAGTACTTTGCTAATAAAATTTACAAGCAAAATACTACCGACATGGGTATAAGAATGAAGATTTTAAAGAACTCTATGTCTACTCATATTATATCATATTTTATATATAAAAGTCAAGCACTAAAAATTGGTACTTATCCCTTGACAGCAAGTAGGCAGGGTATATAATGGTTGTATTACAAGGTAGATAGCCAATTATCATGAAATACAACATTAAAGACTTTAGGAAGGAGTTTGGGACAGAGGAAAAGTGCCTTACCCACCTTTTCAAAGAGAAGTACCTCGATACTACGGGTTATTACAAAGTCGCTGGTCGCAAATGCTGGGCTAACTCTCAAGGCGAGCAGTTGCACCCTCTAGCTGATACGATTTTCAAGAAGTCGTCCACCCCTCTCACAGTTTGGTTTGAAGCTATCTTCCTTTTCTCTATCGCCAAGAATGGCGTGTCTGCTAAAGAGCTACAAAGACACTTCGGCGTAACCTATAAGACCGCATGGAGAATGGGTACACAGATTAGAAAGCTTATGGAGCAAGACGGCAATTTACTTACCGGCACAGTTGAAGTAGACGAGACTTACTTCGGCAAAAGAGGCAACCATCAGACTAAGTTCAAGAATAAATCTGCCCTTATGGGTATGGTAGAAAGACAGGGCAAGGTTCGAGCACATAAAATCGGAGCAAGAGAAACCCATATCCTACTTGGAAAGATTAAAGCTAACGTTTCAAAAGACGCTCAAATTATGACAGACGAGTTTCGTGTCTATGCCAAGCTTCCCAAGATCGGCTACAACCGAAGTTCGGTCAATCATATGCAATACCAATGGGCTAATGGAAACGCCCACACAAACACCATAGAGGGCTTTTGGGGACAGCTAAAGAGGTCTATCCGCGGGACTTACCACTTCGTTTCTGCGAAGCACTTGCAGGCTTATGTGGACGAGTTCGCTTTCCGCTATAACCAGCGCCTTTCTCCTGTGCCTTGCTTCCAAGTTTTGGTACAGAGAGCGGTTTCCCGATAGCTTTACCGAGCAAACGGCGAAATTTTTCTTCGGACATATTATGTTATAATAGCAAAAAATATGGAAAAAGACGAAAATACACCAGAAAAACAGCCAGAATTTACCATCACATTTAAGAATGGTGCATTAGCACGCATTAAAAAGATTGCTAGGGATTTGAATATACCAGAAGAACGTCTAGGGGACGTTTTAATCAAGGGTATTAATCTAATTGATGTAGCAAAAGAGGGTCAGGTAATCACTATTAAAAAAGGTAAAGAGGAATATGTTATAGACCTTAGAATCTTGTAATGCGTTATGGCCAAAAAAGCAGTCACGACCGTTGAAGACATACGCCCAACAGAACTTCCAGAGTTTAGGCGTTCTCAAAGGTTCGAGAATGCAAAAAATGTAATTCAGATTGCATTGATGGTTATGCTGGCAGGAGCACTATTTATCTTTTTAGTTCTTCTTATAATTGCAGGGGTAACTCAATACGTACTTCCAGATACAGAGGGAGTACGAGCATTATCCAAACTTTTTGTAGAAGTAGCAGAGAATGCCAAGACAGTAGCTTTGTTTGCTTTAGGGTTCTTCTTTCGTGAATATCTAAACGCAAAGCTAGTTAGTGCAAAATAAGATATAATTCACAATAAGAAATGATTATCATAATCGGAATTGTAATAGCTATCTTACTCTTCCTAATTTTTAGGAAGTTAAATAGTATTAATGAAAATAATAAACAAAGTCCTCTAACTAGAGAAAGTGCGGAGGAATATAAGAAGATTCATCACTCTGACCAACTTTAGGGTAGCTTTGTATATAGTTCCCACTTATTTATCTAACTTATTAAGTACCTCTATCTGTTTAGACAAAATAACTGCGGTCACAAAAATTAAGAACCACTGCGAACCCTCTAGAGAATCTGAGGCAAAAAATAAACCAAGAAGCATTACTACTACAAACCAAGCTATTGGGTATTTATTCATACTATTTATTCTATCACTTCTTCAACCTGAAACTCGTATTTAGTATTTAATTTACCCCCACTACTATCAATACTAAGCAATTTAAACAAGTATCTTTTATCACCTATCTGAATAATATGTTCGCCCAATCTCTTATCAGTAATTTCTTCTCCATCAACGAGGTAGAAAATATAGAGATTGCTTGGGGAATAAGTGAAGTGTGAGTGTATTCCTGAACTGTCTTGTGTTTTACGCAGAATAGGATCAAGAGCCATTACTACAACGTGATTCCAATAAAGTACTCCCTGCTCTCCTTTTGATAATGCGTATATTTCGGCCATTTTAAGGGTTGGGAGAAATTGAGGTATCAGTTTACTACCATTTAATTTAATAGAGTCTATGTCTTTAGTAGCATATGAATCATGCATCTGCACTTGTAAGGTATCTCTAAATAACACAGGGGGGTCTTTAGGGCCAAGCCATTCTAACGACCATGCTCCTAGTATGGGAAGTGCAAATAATATTGCTCCTATTATGACTAAAATAAACCTAGCTCTGATAGGGTGGCTTTTCATATTACTTTCGTAATTTTCTCGGCCACCGAACACCAAGTCTTTGAACAAATCCAGCATCCCTCCAGTATAACCCTAAACCCCATATTCCTTGCAATGAGGGGATAAGTACCTAAAAATTGGCTTAATGCAAGGAGAAAAAATGTATGCTTCGCATGCAAATCTATATGAGCCACAATAATTCATTTCTACCCGAAATGAATTTTCCAGCCCCGGACTCAGCTGTTTTTTCTGTTGAAAAAACATGCTTCCGTCTTCATAAATCGCTCGCAGACAAAGCAGTTTGTCTGCTTTCTGCGATTTATGACCCTACCGGGAGTCGAACCCGGCTTCCAAGCTTGAAAAGCTTGTGTCCTAACCGATAGACGATAGGGCCCTGAAACGGTCGTAATTTTAACACTTTTGGCAGAAAAGGCAAAAAATGCTATAGTTTTCGCCACGGAAGCGTGGCTGAGAGGTCTAAAGCACCGGTTTCGAAAACCGGCAGGGCGCAAGCCCTCGTGAGTTCGAATCTCACCGCTTCCGCAATGATTTGCTAGAATGTCTGCTATGACATTCGAGCGAAGCATTATTGCGTGAAGATGGGAGATTCGAAAGGAAGCGTGGGACGCTTCATCGTAATTTTCCATAAGAAAATCGAATCTCACCGCTTCCGCCAAATATGAAAATCCTTTCCATAGAAACTTCGTGTGACGAAACCGCGATTGCCATACTAAACATAAACGGACCGCTTGAGAAGCCGGATATAAAGATTCTGGGCAACACCCTTCTCTCTCAAGTCCCACTCCATGAGCAATATGGAGGCGTATTCCCTATGCTTGCCAAGCGCGAGCACATCAAGAACTTGCCGATACTGCTCAAGCAAGTTCTTGAAAACACCAAATCACAAGCACCAAATCCTAAACAAATTCGAAATTCGAAATTCGAAATTCCAAACATCGATTTCATCGCCGTTACAGCCGGACCGGGGCTTGAGCCGGCGCTATGGGCGGGCATCACCTTCGCGGAAGAGCTCGGCAAGAAGTGGGATAAGCCGGTCATGCCCGTAAACCACATGACCGGCCACATCTTCTCCATTCTCTACAGAACGGAGACAAATCCTAAATCCAAAATCCTAAATCCAAAATTAGAGTTGCCTGCCATCGCTCTCCTTGTCTCCGGGGGTCATACAGAACTTGTATTGGTGCGTGATTTTGGTGATTACGAGATTCTGGGCAGGACTCTCGACGATGCCGTGGGCGAAGCTTTCGATAAAGTAGCCCGCATGCTCGGCCTCCACTACCCGGGCGGACCGAAGATTTCTCTCCTCGCAGAGAAATCTAGATTTAGGATTAAAGATTTAGGATTTAAGTTTCCGCGCCCCATGCTCCATTCCGGCGACCTCAATTTCTCTTATTCGGGCCTCAAAACAGCCGTGCTATACAAAATAAAAGACCTCACCCAGCCCTCTCCTAGCCAAGGAGAGGGCGGAGCTTTGGACAGTGATCTAAAAGAAGATTTGGCCCGCGCTTTCGAAGAGGCCGCCATAGAAGTATTAATAGAGAAGACGCGCAAGGCGCTCGAGGATTCTCAGGAAAATATCAAAACTCTTATTGCCGGAGGCGGTGTCGCGGCCAACAAATATCTGGGTCAAGAACTCAAATCGCTCATGACAGATTTCCCGGATATCAAGCTTCGAATGCCAGAGAAGCAGCTTACAACGGACAACGCCGTGATGATAGGCATTGCCGCTTATGTTGAGGCTGTGAAAAATCCTTCCGTATTGGCACAAGAGAAGAAGATAACGGCGAAAGGCAATCTTACGATTTCTTCTCGGTAATTATTACCAATTTTTTTACCTCAGCCTTAAGCTTCTCGTGTTTGGACCTCGTGAGTATCCAGGCAATAGTGGCAATAAGAGCAATAAGAAGCGGTAGGAGCAGATACCATCTCTCGAGATAATAAGCCCCACCAAAGGCTACCAGCAGACCGGCGGCTATTGTCCACCACTTGGCTTTGAACCTATCGGACGCAATAGTATCAAGGACATCTTTATTCCCTTCTGTTGTTTGTTCTTTATAAAGGACACTTTCAAGGACGTTACCCAGAATATAAAGGACAATTAATACTAGCAGGAGTTCATATAGAGACTTCAGAAGTTCAGTCCCGCTGTCTGGCCAGGTAAATAGTGCTGCTGTCAGGTTCTCTGGATACCACCATGGGTCATCAAGTTCTTCATTTTGTCCTTTAGGACCAGAATCTGTAGCACTGCCTATGACCGGTACAGATGACAGAGTGTTTGTACCCATGCCTTCTTTGAATCCGGCCGATTCTTTACCCGTGGCGGACTTAATGTCCTTTATGACCTTGTCTGGTTGTACTCCCGGAATACCTGTGCCACAAAGGATTTGGTTGATCTTGCCTAGAGTAGTTATGTATACATAGCCCGTCGGCTCACTTATGCCCCAAGGGGTAAGCACATCGTCCTTATAACGAAGTTGGAATTCCATGACAGCCATCTGCGTAACCTCGTCAAAGACGCCGTTTATGGTCACATAATCAAATTTTTCAAACGCTTTTAAGAAAGCCTGGAGGCGAATGACCTGCAATGGGTCATTGTTCGCGCCTATCCTCATATAGCTTGTGAGATAGGGGCAAAAATCGGATATGGTCGTAGCACCCAAGACCTCTCCGGTTGCAGGCGGGCGACTGGAGCCTCCTCCGCCACCGCCTCCGCCACCTCCGCCACCGCCTCCGCCACTTCCGGCAGGATTAACAGTAAGAACTAGTGTTTCAGTATCAGCGCCACAATCAGTATTCGCCGTTAAAACGATATTGAATGTTCCAGCTTCAGTTGGAGTACCCGAGATTGCGGCTGTTGAAGTGGAGAATGACAATCCCGCCGGCAAACTGCCTACGGAAAAGACTGTGGTTGTGGCTCCGCCGGTTGAAGTAGCTGTGATCGTATAAGAAAATGGTTGATTAACGGTAACACTAGCCGTGAGAGAACTCGTTATGGATGGTAAAGGACATGAGGAAGGAGCCACAACATTGATCACAACAGCGTCAGTAGCCGTGGTTGTGCCATCCGTGCAATTAAGCGTAAGCGTTGTAGGAGTCGAAGTCGAAGGATACCACGGATGGCTCGGCGCTATGGGACCATCACTGCCGGAGAGAGATACGCCGGAAACTCCGGAGGGAGATGTGAGCTGGCAAGATGTGGCGTTTGAAGAAGTCCATGTGTAGTTCCATGAATCGCCGCTGGTAATAGTTACTGGTCCGTCAGAACCGTTTGCTTTGATATCGGCTGTTACCACAACCGGAGAGGGTTCTACTATGTTAATTGTTACGGAATCACTAGTGCTATCAGTCCCGTCAGTACAATCGAGTGTTAAGGTTACCGAACCACCAACAGCCGGATACCATGGGTGAGACGGTTCTATCGGTCCGTCACTTCCGGACGTAGATACACCAGAAACTCCACTTGGAGTAGTCATTTGGCAAGCTGTAGAATCCGTGGAAGTCCAACTGAAGCTCCACGAATTCCCATTAATCACATCTACTGGTCCGTCAGAACTTTCTGCTTTGATATCCACAACCGGCGCGGCGAAAACTTCGTTCAAAGGTACCCCCGCAAAAAAGACCGTTGCGGCAAGGTAAATTGCGCCTGCTTGGATTAATTTTTTATGAGAAAAAATGGCTTTCATCTGTTCTGTATGCACCAAACTACTTATCCGGGAATAGTTGTCAAGTCCATTATTTTATAAAGGACATTTATCATCATTTTGTCCTTTATACATAAATGTCCTTTAGCAGGGCCATATTCCCGGACCGCGACCGTGCTATCATAGAAAGACGCATGAACCCCGCTAGAATTTCAACGGGAACATAATAAAAAAATGATTTTTAAAGAAAGTAAAAATTCTAACGGGGTGAACGAGAAATTCCTTAAGCCATATAATCCGGCTCAAACCGAGGACCGGATATACAAACTCTGGGAAAAGAGCGGCTTTTTCAATCCGGATAATTTGCCTGGGGATAAGCCATTTACAATAATCATGCCCCCGACCAATGCGAATGGTTCGTTACACGCCGGTCATGCTTTGGTGATGACGATCGAAGACATTATGATTCGCTACAAGAGAATGCGTGGCCACAAAACGCTTTGGCTACCAGGACTGGACCATGCGGGCATCGAAACTCAAGCGGTCTACGAAAAACAACTTGAGAAGGAGGGCCGATCGAGATTTGACATGTCACGCGAAGAACTTTATTCAGAGATTTTAAATTTCACTCTCAATAACTCCAAAAATATTAAATCCCAGATCAAGTCCATGGGAGCGTCATGTGACTGGAGCCGAGAAAAATTCACCCTAGACGAAGATATCGTCAATCTGGTTTACAAAAATTTCAAACGCTTGTCGGAAGACGGTTTACTGTACCGCGGTTCAAGAATCGTCAGTTGGTGCCCGAAACACCGTACAGCTTTTTCAGACCTGGAAATACTGGATGAGGAAAGAGTCGACCCTTTTTATTATTTGAAATACGGACCGTTTACCATTGCCACAGCAAGGCCGGAAACGAAGTTTGGCGATAAGTATGTCGTCATGCATCCGGATGATAAACGCTATGAGGATTATAAGCACGGACAGAAAATCGAACTCGAATGGATTAACGGACCTATTACCGCGACTATAATAAAAGATGAGGCGATTGACATGGAATTTGGCACCGGAGTCATGACTATTACGCCGTGGCATGACACGGCCGATTTTGAAATCGCGGAGAGACACGGACTCGACAAGGAACAAATTATCGGCGAAGACGGCAAACTTCTGCCGATAGCCGGGGAATTCACCGGTATGAAAATTGCCGAAGCACGCCAGAAAATCATTGAGAAACTAGAGGGCAAGGGTTTGGTGGAAAAGGTTGATACGAACTACAAACACGTAGTGCGAACTTGTTACAAATGCGGAACGGTTATAGAACCTCAAATCAAGAGCCAATGGTTCGTGCGCATGAAGCCCTTGGCGGAAAAGGCTCTGGAGAAAATAAATACCGGGGAAATAACCTATCTCCCGGAACATTACAAAAAAATTACCATCCACTGGCTCGAAAATATTATCGACTGGAACATTTCACGCCAAATCGTGTGGGGTATACCGATACCGGCAAAAATCTGCGAATCTTGCGGAGAAGGCATGGTCGACCTGGATAATTCGGTCAAGTCATGTGCCAAATGTGGTGGTTCGGTACGGCAAGATAATGATACGTTCGACACATGGTTTTCCTCAAGCCAGTGGCCCTACGCCACTCTTCAGACGCTAAGAGAGAAAGACTTTGAAACATTTTACCCGACAGACGTCATGGAGACGGCTGGGGAAATTATTTTCTTCTGGGTGGCGCGCATGGTTATGCTTGGTCTGCATGTCACGGGCGAACTCCCGTTCAAAACCGTTTACCTCCATGGCTTGGTGCTTGACGCCAAGGGTCGCAAAATGAGCAAGTCGAAAGGGAATGTCATCAATCCGCTCGATCTCACCGCCAAATACGGGACCGACGCCTTGCGAATAGCGCTTGTCATAGGCAACACTCCCGGCACGTCCCTAGCTCTAGCAGAAGATAGAATCAAAGGCTACAAAAACTTCGCCAACAAGCTCTGGAATATCGCGAGATATGTGCTATCGCAAGTTGATAAGTTCGATAAGTCGGATAAGTTGAATAAGGAATTGAAAGAAGAATTCGATGATTTGGCGAAAGATGTTACGAATGACATGGAAAACTTCCGCTTCTATATCGCCGCGGAGAAAATTTACCATTATATCTGGCATCGCTTCGCCGATGAGATACTCGAGGAGAGCAAGAAGAATCCTGAATTGCCATCTACTATCCACTATCTACTGGAAAACTCCCTGAAATTACTCCATCCCTTCATGCCCTTCATCACCGAAGAAATATGGCAGGAATTAAAACACTTGGAAACTGAGTTTCCAAGTGCACTTGGAAACTCAGTTTCCAAGTCAGAACCTAGAACCTTACTCATGATCGAACCCTGGCCCTTCGACAAAGCTCAGAGCAAGCCAGCAAAATTATGAGTATTGAAATAATTTTTTGGGCGTTTTTCGGCGGCATAGTGCCGGCACTTCTCTGGCTCGATTTCTGGCTCCATGAGGACAGGAAGCATCCGGAGCCGAGAAATCTTGTTGCCAGAACATTTCTCCTAGGCATGCTCGCGGTTCTGTTTGTCTTGCCGCTGCAAAAAGGCACTGACGTCATGATGCCCGGACTTATCATGCCAGCGATTATCATCTGGGCGATACTCGAGGAGCTTTTCAAGTTTATTGCCGGATGGCTCGGAGGCATGCGCACGAACGAGAACGATGAGCCGGTAGACCAGATAGTTTATATGATTACGGCGGCTCTGGGTTTCGTCGCGCTTGAGAACACCCTCTTCATATTGGGGCCACTTGCCGATGCGGACATTGCCGGAAGTGTCATCACCGGCAATCTTCGATTCATAGGTGCGAGCCTGCTTCACATTGTCTCCTCAGGCATCATCGGCTCAGCAATGGCCTTCTCATTCTACAAATCAAGAAAGGTAAGAGTCGTATATATTCGCCGAGCAATAGTCGCTGCCGTGATATTCCACGTACTCTTCAATGTTTTGATACTTAAGTTCGGCGGCACAGGCACCATATTGGCGTTCTCCGCCGTATGGGTCGGCGCAATAGGCCTATTATGGGCGTTTGAGCGCGCGAAAAAGATTGCGCCAAGGTAATAGTAGGATATAATTAACGGATATGAAAAATAAACGAAGCTTTTTTGAGAGCCGCCAGTCCATTTGGCGGAGAAGAGCCGGAAGAAGCTCAGCTTACGGTTGATGTTTTCAACACTCCGACCGAAATTATCATCAAGACCATGGTAGCCGGCGTGAAGCCGGACGACCTAGATGTCTCCATCACTCGGGATATGGTCACTATCCGCGGAGAGCGTAGTGAAGAAAGAACTGTTGCCGAACAGGATTACCTACACAGAGAGCTATATTGGGGCACATTTTCTCGAGCTGTGAGCCTCCCAGAAGAAATCAATGTTGACGAAGCCGAAGCCTCAGAGAAATTTGGCATGCTCATCCTCCGCTTGCCGAAGGTAGATAAAAACCGCAGCGCCAAGCTAAGGGTAAAAGGAAGCTAGTGTGCCGAGAGCCAGAGTCGAACTGGCGACATCTTCCTCTTCAGGGAAGCGCTCTACCAACTGAGCTATCTCGGCGTTGGCTAATTAAAGAGTCTTTGAATATTCTGATACGTGCCCTGCGCCTGGTCGAAGTAAGGTTCCAGGAGGAAATATCCTACCACAAACGGTGCGAGAATAATCGCAAGCTTGATGAATCCGTAAATGGCGGCCCTTTTTGCTCTTTTGTCGATTTTTTTGAGAATTTCGTTATTCTCTTCCGCCAATCTTAGGGAACGCTCAAGCAGTTTTTTTTCTTCCGGATTCATGGAGATATTATAGCAAAATCTCGGTTTTTTCCAATTTTTGTGTTATATTTCGAGCGCGCCTGCCTGCCGGTAGGCATGGCTCTCATAGCTCAATGGATAGAGCAAGTCCGTCCTAAGGACGAGATGTAGGTTCGATTCCTACTGAGAGCACAATCGAGTCTCGCAAGAAAGCTTGCTTTCTTATGAGCGAGATTGGAACTCTCAGCACGAAGTACTGAGAGCACAATCGAGTCTCGCAAAAAAACTCATTTTAATATATTGACGTACTAGTTCGATATATCGAACTAGTATAATACGATATATCGTATTATGCGCAAAAATTAAGTTGCCTTATCATCTATCTGCCCTTCCTCTTTGCCTCAATAAATTTTGCTCGGCTCAAGTGATAGGGCGGCGGAGTCAATATTTCAAACAAAGCTTCCAAAACCTTCAGCAACTTCCCTCCATCTTCTTTCAGAAGCTTTAAAATCTCGATATATCCTCCCCTGTCGAGCCTTTTTGCAATACGTTCAACCGTCGATGGGCTGACATTAAGCGCATTCCAGATAGCATAGTGAGAAACACCCCTATTTAGGAGGAGTATTATTGCCAACCGTTTGGAAAACATGACCTTTTCGGTCGGAGTAAGAAATTCTCAAAAGAAGCGGTCGGATGCTTCCTGGTCTTTGAATTTGCCGAAAGAGCGTAAAAAGCTTTTATAAATTTTATTGAAGTCTTCTTTATTTAATTTCTTTTTTGATATATGCGGCATTTTTTTAGTACGATATATCGAATCAATATAATATTTAATACGATATATCGTATTATAATTATATCAGATTATATCAAAATCCCACAAAAGTGAAGCTTGTGCGGCCTCTACCCTGGAATTCTTAACAGCTTCGACAATACCGGCTTGTTGAAGCCGACTATAAGGTCTTTACCGTCCACGACTATGACCGGCACGCCCATCTGGCCGCTCTTTTCGAGCATTTCTCTGCGTTTCTCCACATCCGTTCCTACGTTATAGTCCGTAAACTCAATATCATGCTCCTTGAAATAATCCTTCGCCATGTGGCAGAAGTGACATGTCGGGGTCGAATAAATTTCTACTTTTTTACTCATAGAGCGACATTATAGCACCCATAATTTTTTTGTACCAAGACCCTTCGGTACTCTCTGTCGAGGACGCATTCGCCTTCTCGTCCACAATGATAGCCACGTATTCCCCCTCGCGAGCGACGCTGAATTTCTCCCTTATTTCTTCCACAATCCCCTCCTCGGTCTGGAGCCTGGCGATGCCGTCCCTTAGCTCTGCCTCCCTTGCCGAGAGCGCTTCGGTCTCTTTCTCAAGATTTTCGACCCTTTTCGCGCTCTCTCTCTCCTTTACCATAACCTCCGCCGACCCCTTGATGAGGAAAAAAACAAGCACAACCATAAGAATAAGCGCCGGCCAGGAGTATAGGAGTTCCTTCATTCTCTGTTTGCGCCGAAGTTCCTTCATATATAGCCGTATGTTATCATAATGCCAATGTTATTCGACAGAAGGCACAAAAATAAGGTCAAGACTGTCTGGATGATACTCTCGATTCTCATTATCGTGAGTATGATTCTGCTTTACTCCCCTTTATTTTAGTCTCTTTTTATCATCTTTAGAAAAACGTCCTGCGGGATATTTACCCTGCCTCTTTCTTTCATCTTCTTCTTGCCTTTTTTCTGTTTTTCCCTCAACTTCATCTTTCTCGTTATGTCTCCGCCGTACATATGTTGGGTAACATCCTTCTTCATGCCAGACATCGTGCGTGAGGAGATAATCCGACCCAGAGCTTGGGCCTGGATTTTGAGCGTAAACATCTGCCTCGGCAGGATGTCGTGGAGCTTTTCAACGGCAGCCTCGGCCTCGCCTTCCGCCTGTCTTTTCGAAACGACCTTGGCGAAAGCGGGCACAACTTCGTCCGCGACCAATATGTCTAAGCGTGTGACATCCGCCTTCCTTTCTCCGGCGAGAACATAGGATATGGAACCGAATCCAGACGTAACACTCTTGAGTCTGTCAAAAAAACCTCGCATAAGTTCCCTTAGAGGCATCTCAAATCTTATGGCAGTTCGACTGTCGCCAAATGATTCTGTCTCGCCCTGTTCTGCTTCATGCTCGTGGAGTAACTGTATCAGCGCGCCAAGATATTTCGGCGGCAGGATTACCGTCGCTGTAATCCATGGCTCCCAAACTTCTTCTATAAGATAATCCTCCGGGAAAAAGGACGGGGTATACACCATTTCTTCCTTGATTGCCTGCCCTGAGCTTGTCGAAGGGTTTTTATAAATTATTCTGTACGTTATGGAAGGCAGAGTAATAACCAAAGGCAGGCTGAATTCACGACGTAAGCGCTCGGTAATTATCTCAAGATGAAGCATGCCCAAGAATCCGCACCTGAATCCCCTGCCCAATACGCCGGAGGACTCTTCTTCAAATGAGAATGCCGAGTCCGAGAGCTGCAAGCGCGAGAGTGCCTGCTTTAAGCCGGTGAAGTGGTCTTGATTCTCAGGATACACGGAAGCCCAGACGACAGGTTTCGCGCTCTCATAGCCCGGAAACGACTCCGTACTATCACCGAATGACGCGACCGTGTCACCTACGGAAGCAATGCCCGGCTCCTTGATGCCGGTCACGATGTAACCAATCTCGCCAGCCGATAATCTCTCGCTCGCTTTTTCTTCTGGAGCGAATATTCCGACCTCAAGTGCTTGAAATTCTTTGCCAGCAACCTTGAAGGCAAGTCTATCTCCCTTCTTCACCTCTCCGGAGAAAACCCGGACAAAGACGATAACGCCCCTGTGGCTAGAATATTTGAAATCGAAGACAAGCGAACGGAAGTCACTTGGAAACTGAGTTTCCAAGTTGGGTGCCGGCACCCTTTTTATAATCTCTTCCAGTAAATTTTCCACCCCTACTCCGGTTCTTCCAGAAACTTCTAGAATCTCACTACGTTCAACACCCAAGAGCTCCACTATTTCATCACAAACTTCTTCCACCCTTGCCAGAGACGAGTCTATCTTAGAAATTACCGGAATAATTTTGAGCCCGGCGGCCTGGGCCATGCCGAGAGTAGTAAGCGTCTGCGCTTGCACCCCTTGCGTCGCGTCAACAAGAAGAATCGAGCCTTCGACCGCTCGTAAGGCCCTAGAAACTTCATATGAGAAATCAATGTGCCCGGGAGTATCTATCAGATTCAAAACAAACTCTTGTTTTGAATCTGCAAACTCTAAATCCGAAGCACTAAACCCTAAATTTTTTGAATTTGATATTTGAGATTTATTTAGGATTTCGGATTTAGGATTTAGGATTTTCGGATGATATATCATCCGCACTGGTTGCATCTTGATGGTAATACCACGCTCGCGCTCAAGGTCCATCGAGTCAAGCACCTGGTCGCGCATATCCCGTTTCTCGATGGTGCCTGTAATCTCAAGCATTCTGTCCGCCAGGGTGGACTTGCCATGGTCGATATGGGCGATAATGCTGAAATTCCGGATATTATTGGTCATATAGGTCTTATAGGTCGCATAGGACCTACAGCATTACACAATTTCGGGATCCGTGGCAATGACTTTTACCTTCCAGAATCTCTCATGGACAGCATCCCAAACATCAGATATTTCCTTATTTTTGAGACCTATGAGCACAAGAATGCCCGCGCTTATGGCAATGAGACCGGCGACCAACCCTTGAAGGAAGAGACCGACAAGCGTTGCCGTATTGAAAACGGTATCGAAAATTCCCAGACCGGCATACGCCACCGCGCCTATAATGACTGACGCGCCGAAGGCCTCAAAAAGAGCTCTCATAACTCCGTTGGAATACCCACTAAATTCCCTTTCAAACGAAATCCAAAGCAAGAGGACATTCAATATCGTGCCTAGGGAGAAAGCCAGAGGAAGCATGAGCACCGCCGTATTCGGTAAATCCTCGACCCTTAAGAGCGCCCCTATGAAGTATCGAAATATTTCCGAAGCGTAAAAAAATTTGACCAGCCCGTATGCGGCGGCAAAGAGAAAAATGGTCGATAGCAAATTTATGTAAAAAGGCTTCTTGGTAAAACCGGCCGAGTAGAATCCTCTCATAAACAGTAGGAGCAGGCACTGAAACACCGAAGAGAGGACAAAAAGCGCTAAAGCCGCGGCCGTAAGCCTGGTGTCATTCCAGTCGAACATGCCCGTGCCGAGAATCACGCGCACAATTTGAGCGCGAAGCACTATGAGAAGCGCCGTCAGAGGCAAAGACCAAAAGATGATGAAGCGAGAGGTAAGTATCATCTGTTCCAGGAACGCCTTTACATTTTTCTCCTGAAATCGGCGCGAGAGGGTTGGGAAGGCGGCAAGAGAATACGATACTCCGATGAGGGAGAGCGGCACGGATTCAAGATTGATGGCAAATGACAATACCGAGATTGACCCCGTGCTCATAAGCGACGCGAGAGACGTGAGAAAGAGGAGAGTTATAGAGCTCATGGCAAGAGTTATCGTTCTAGGAAAAGAAATTTTCGCTATCCTCGCGATTAAAGCGATGTTGAAACGAAGCGTGAGGCGCGGGAAGAGACCCTCCTTCGCCACAAATGGAACCTGAACCAACATATGGAGAAGCGCGCCGAAGACTACTCCAACCGCGACACCCGTGATGCCAATCTTATCGGCAAGGAAGACGATACCGAGGATAATCCCAAGGTTGTAGAGAAGAGGAGCCAGCGCGTAGAGAGTGAAGCGATTGAAGGCTTGCGTAAGAGAGCCGAAGAGATTCGAGAAACCAAGAATTATGGGGGAAAGAAGCATGAGCCGCGAGAGAGAAACGAGTTTTAGAAGCGCCAAAGGTGTCATACCTTTGAAGAGAGCTTCCGCTATCCAAGGCATGAGAAAATACGCCGCCACGGAAGCCACTATGATAAGAACACCGAAGAAGGAGAACACGCTCGCGATAAATTCCTTAAGCTCCACCCTGCCAACAGCGTCTTTCTCTATAATGAAGGGAATTAGAACCGAGAGAGAAACTACCGAAGCGACGGTAACGAAGATGAAGTCCGGTATGCGGAAAGCGGCATAGTAAATGTCGAGTTCTATCCCCGCGCCGAAAATGTGCGCCAACAGTCGGTCGCGGAGAAATGCCAAAACTTGGGAAAGGAACGCGAAGATACCGAGAAGCAGCGCCGCTTGGTTCAAGGTGCTGATTTCTTTATCAAGAAATCCTTTGTAGAAGAATCCTAGAATCTTCCTAACCATTCTGGTTTGTTATTGGCTCGGAGTAGTTGCTGCCGGCTGAGATCCGCGTTGTCCGGATTGCCCGCCACAAGATCTTCAAGAGCCGCCTGCGCTTCCGCGAATCTGTTCAGATTGGCCAGAGCCAAGCCCATGTAATATTTGGCGTTGGCATAATCCGGCGAGAGGGAGAGCGCTCTGCCGAATGATTCTGTGGCACCCTCATAATTCTTGGAGGAATATTTGAGAAGTCCTAGTTCGAAGTGAACGCCCGGATTCTCCGGCACAAGTACCGCCAATTTTTCCGTCGAGGCGATGGCTGCTACCGTATTGCCGGCGGCAACTTCGAGCTGAGCGAGCATAAGATACGCGTCGGCGTAATCCTGCTTGAGAGCAATGGAATTCCTGAGATAGGAGCGGGCGTTGTCGACATTTTCTTTGTTCAATTCAAGTCTCGCGATAAGAAGCGGAAGTTCGGGATTGGACGGATTCCTTTTCACCGCTTCGTTGTAAGCGAAAAGAGCATTCTCGTACGCGCCTTCCACGGCAAGAGGTTTCGGCACAATGGCGCTATAGACCGTCGCGAGCTGAACCCAATTCTCATAGCCGGCTGGGTTCGCGCTGACAGCAAGACGCGCGGCTTCGATGGATTTTTTAATTGATTCGTCAAAGACTGCCCTATTTTGCTCGGGCGTGCCGGTAGCGGAGTTGGCTACAATCTGAGCTCGGCTGAAATTAAGTCTTGAGAGAGCCACAAAGTAAACGTCTTCGGGAGAGGTATTCACCGCCTTTACCAGAGATTCCTCAATTTGGGCAAGTTGCGTGCCTTCGATATTCGAGAGCTTCACCGCGGAAGTGAAATGGTATGCCGCGACCGTTTTCTCGTACCCTATCCACCCAAGACCGGCGGCGCCGAGCGCCACAAGAATTATGACAAACGCGCCCGCGAATCTTGCTTGGGAAGATGCCCTGAGGTCCGCCACGTACGCCGGTACCACTCCGACCTGCATAAGCGAAGCGAGAAAAAGCCCTGTGAAGATGAAGCCGAACATGAGCATGGCGCTGGACGGCACGTAGAGGAAACTCGCTATCCAGATAAAGACGCTCGCGATAAGTGAGAAGACCATGACGAAGCGCTCCGCTCTCGAGTCCGGTAGACGGCTAAGAGATTTTATTCCGAGCATGATGAGCATAATGAAGAAGACAAGCCAGACAGCACTGCCGAGAACGCCAGTTGTGGCAATCTGTGTCGGGATGAAGCCCACCCCGAAGGAGAAAGCGGTTGACCAAAATGGAGTCGCGTTTATATCCCTTGGCCTGTATATAAGCCAGTCGCTACCGAAAGTATTGGGACCGGAACCGAGGAGCGCGACCTGCGAGAGAACCGCCTTGGACACACCGAGCGTTGCCGAGAGTGTCGGCCTTACTTCCGCGTTCTCAACGCCAAAGGCGCCTGAAACCGCTTGTGAGAGCGTCCGGTCTTCGGAAATATTTGGATTGATGAAGAATACTAGTGAGACAATACCAAGAAGAACAGGTAGAAGTATCGGACGAGCGAAGAAGCTTCTTTCCCCCATTTCGCCACCTGAATCGTAATGTCTCTCGGCGCGCAGAAAGTAGAAGAAGAGCGCGATAGATGCGACGAAAGTAAGAATGAAGGCGGCGGAGAAACTCGTAACAACGAGCAAGACAAGCGCGAGGAGAAATACCGCGTAGAGAATGGTTTTCACGGCGGCTTTCATCGGAATCATACCAATGGCAAGCGCCGAGAAGACTGCCAATAAGCCATATGCCATGCCGAGGTCAGGCCAGCCACCGAGAGGACTGCCCATGTTGCCGGCAAAATTGCCGAAGACTAGCGCGTCTCCGCCGAGAAGAATCTTTGCCACGGCAAAAATGGCTATGAAAGTAAAGGAGATGAAAAAAGCCGTAAGCACCTGAAGCGCGCGCGAAGCATCAGTGAAAATGGATGACGCGAGAACGAGAAGTGCCGCGCCCAAAACCATGTAGCCGAAGGTTCCCGCCTCGAAGCTGTAACCGAAAAGCGACAAGGACGATGGCGTGGCGAGGAGCGCGGATAATAGATAGACCACGGGCAATGCCACGATGGCGAGGACGATAGGATGCTTAGGCAGTATGACCATTCGCTCTCGCCAGAGCCCATAAACGTAAACGAGAGCGCCAAGAGCGACAGCCAATATAAGGAGCGCCGACTTGGCAACGCCGAGCGAGATGGCGCCTCCGGGGATGAAAAAGAGTGGTAAAAGAAAGATTAATCCGAGGATTATGTAGAAACTGGTTTTGTGGCTCATATTGGTCATATTTGTCTTATGTGTCTTATGTGTCTTATAAGTTTTATAGCCCCATTTTAGCACAAAAAGAGCCCCTTTCGGGGCTCTTTTTGTGGATGACTATAAGCCGAATTCTGTTGTAAATAGTTATTTATCTGGGACCCGCATCGCTGCGGGGCTCTAGCGGCACCCCGACCAATGCGGAGCATTGGAATTTCCAATTTACAATTCTCAATTTTCAATCAAATCCCAATGTCCAATTTTTAAACATTGGAAATTGAAAATTCAATGAAAATTGCAAAATTGAGTCTTGAAAATTTCAGTGCTCCGCACTGATGGTACGGCCTTGCATTCGGGTAAGAATTTTGCTGTTTCAGCCGGACTTAACCGGGTCATTTCTGTTCTCATCTCTAGGATTGCTCCCGGCAGGCGTTACCTGCTACCCTTGTTGCCTGTGTGCATATGCGGCACAGGCGACCGAATGTTCGGACTTTCCTCTATTAGTACGCCGTAGCTTTCGCGTAGGCGACCAACAGCAACTACTCGTCATCCTTTTGTATTATACCATACATAGGTCATATTAGTCCAATAGGTCTTATGGGACCTATTTATTCCCTTTTCTGAGTCTATATAATTTTTCTGTAAAACCTCCATCTTTGAGAAAAGTTTTACTTAGCGCGGCAATTTGTTTATCCAAAAGATAGTTTGCTTGATGAATGAGGCAGATCATTGTGTTTGCTGCAGTCTCCGGATTAGACATATAGGACCTATAGGTCTCATTGGTCCTATTGGACCTATACGCTAGTGCTCGTATTTCACGAGCACTAGCGTGATCCTTGCCCCAGAGGTCCAGATTCCGCTGTCTCAAAAAATCTTCGTAATCCAGCAAGAGCTCTTCAAGACTCGCTCGCGCCACATTCACAAGCTTCAGCTCAGTCTTCTTCGAAGTGCCAGAAGCTTGCGAACCTTCCGCGATGTTCTGTCTCCCCGATCGCGCAGCTTGCACCATCTGGTCATATGTCCTGTAGGACTTATTAGTCTTATAGGTCATATAGAGGTCGCAGAATTGCACGGTTAGATCGTAGACAAGACTTGCTGTCTGGAAAGAAAGGAGACTCCGATATCCACCATGCGATCCGATGAGTTCTTCGGATTCCTCTTCACTATTGGTCTTATTGGTCCTATAAGTCATATAGGTCTTATTGAGTAACCGCCACTGGTTCCCCTGCTGGTTCTGTCGGTGTCGGTTCAGGCGCAGGCTCCGGAGCGGGTTCTGATACAACTTCCACCACCGGCTCTTCGACTACCGGCTCTGTGCTAGATGCAACTGGTTCTTCTACCACAGATTCCGTTGTTGTGGCTACGTCACCTGCCCCGCTTGTCCCGTCAGAGGCAGGACTCGACGTTGCGGTCGAGTCCGCGGGCTCTGATGGGATAGGTTGTTCCATAGTCTGCGCGTACGTCACCACTCCGGTTGAAGCGAGCAGGTCTATGAGTTGTTGTTCGTTCATGCAGGTCGCGCCGATGCAGATTTTCTCCGTGGCGACAATTTCGCGGGAGACGAAGCGGTCGGCAAAGGCGAGAACCGTGTTCTTAAGCGCAAGCATTTCGTCTTTAAGAGCGAACAGTTTTGTGTAAAGTTCTTGGACGGCTTCCAGCAAACGCATAGTCAGGCTAATGTCATATGAGACTCGCTTGAAGCCTTTTTCGTCAGTATTGACCATGTCCGGGAAAACCTGCTCCACTTCCTGAGCGATAAGACCGTAATTTACGCCCGACTGGCCGTTAAGCCACGAATATTCATCATTGCGCCATTCGAAAGTAACAGGGCGCAACCTCGTAATCTTTTCCAGGGTATCGGCGGAAAGGGTTGTGATATTTTTCTTAAGCCGCTCATCCGACACACAGCTTCCGACCAGAGTGGTGTTGTCGGCGTCGCGCACGCAGCCGGTGGTGCCGGTGCCGATTTCGATGTCATCTTCGACGTCAAGCTTAATCGAGTCTGGAGTAGCCGTCCCGATGCCGACGCTGCCGCTTTCAATAATTGTCATTGCCCTGGCGACATCTCCCGCGCTATCTGGCTTTGTCCAGAGGGAAAGTGTCCCTCCTTGAGTTCCTCCCGTCCCCGACTGGATGGTGGCCTTTCGAGCCGTGGTGCCGTTGATGTAAAAATTAATATTCGTAAGTGTTGACCCGACAAGGCCAAGCACCTCGCCATTGTTATTGGCAATTCTCGCGACATTTGCATTAGCATAAGCAGTCGCGTCGGACCCTACATGCAACATGCTCAACGGCGCCGTCGTGCCGATGCCGACACTGCCGGCGGCGTCAATTCTCATATGCTCAATATTAGTTCCTTCGTCGTCACTGGTTCCAAAAGCCAGATAACCTTGGTCGCTTGGGTCAATGTTTTCTTTCCTGCCAGCGATAGTTCCAAACGCAGTAATTCCACCAATGGTACTAAGCCCTCCCAATGAAATTTGACCTCCTTTGTTTCCCGCCGACGCGTCAGAGGTCATAACTTCCAGGTTACCGAGAGAATCAGTAACCACATTCGCGGAACTCACGTGTAGTCTGGCTCCCGGCGCCGTCGTCCCGATGCCGACGTTGCCGGCGTTCAATATGGTCAGCTTGGCATCAGCCGAGGTTATAAAGCTGGTGCCATCGCTCCTTGTCCCTAAATATATGTTCGGCGCGGTGGTGGAATTAGGGCCGATTATCATATCATTAGTGCCATCTAATCCAAAAACACCCGTAGATACCACGCCATCTTGGGTTATCTCTATTTGGCCGAAGTCTGTTTCGGTGACATTATCTGAGTCGGCCGATATTCTTATTTTGGCGGGACCGGCCGCGTAAAGATTAAGCAACTGAGCCGGCGCCGTCGTTCCGATGCCGACGCTGGCACCGGTAATCTCTAAATAATTATTGGTATCGTCAAAAGCCATAAGGGGGCCGGCGGTTTGTCCAATGGTTGCTCCATCAGACATGATTATATTTCCATTAGAAGTTAACCCGGCAAAGGTTGGGGCGCTGGTCGTTGTCAGATGCTGTCCGGTGTTGAAGGCAAGTTGGGTGTCTCCAATGCAGTCGGCGGTAACCGCCACGTCATCCGCGTTTGAGGTAATGCAAGTGCCGGCTCCAATGTTTAAAGTGGCTGAACCGCCCAGTGAGACGGCGCCACCGCCGGTCAGACCGGTGCCGGCGGTGTAGGTCAGAGATGAGTTGGCTAAGTTGGCATTGGCAATCGCGGTCCCATTCCAAGTGCCGGTGGTAATGACTCCCGTATTGGCGGTAATGACCAGTCCATTGTATGAAGTCGCTCCGGTAACCGCTCCGGCAATAGCGACACTGCCCGTGAAATTCGCCGTGGAAGAAATCGTCTGGGCGTTGTAAGTGCCGGCGGTAATCGTGCTACCAAATGTGGCCGCTCCGTCAGGAGCAATAGTCAGGCGCTCGGTTGGAACGGTGTCGGTGGTGGCATCGCGAGTGGCGATGTAGAAATTACCTTTGGAGTAATCCGTGTTAGTCGTCATTTGATAGCCGAGCACCACCGGCGAGTAGAAGCCTGGAGAATCGAAGTAGTTGAAGCCGAGCTCTGTTCTTGAATTGGCGGCGTTCGCTCCCTCAAGCCGCGCTATTACCGCTTCGCCCACGCTCGTCGTCGTGGTCGCGTGAGTTACCTGCAAAGCCGCTCGAGGATTGGTGTCCCCGATACCGACGTTGCCGGTGCTTAAATCAAACCTTAACCTTTCTGCCGATGGCCCATTTCCAAAAAATTGAAGAATATCATTGTTGTAATTGACATAAGCTGTTTTGCTGTTTGTGGAATCTTTGAACTGAAGTTGAGTACTGCCAGCAGGTTGAGTTAATTGTGTTGCACCAACAACTTCCAACTTCGCCCCCGGATCCGTTGTCCCGATGCCGACGTTGCCGGATATTATCGCTGAACCGGTTACGGCCAAAGCATTACTGCCAATTGTCGCTCCGCCAAGAGCTAAAGAAGTCCCGATTGCTACGCCCAAGGTCGGCGTGGTAAACGATGGCGAAGTGGACATAGCCACGCTTCCGGTGCCGGTCATGGAAAGTTCTTCAACCACCCCCGCTCCGGCGGTCGTCCTGCCTAAAACTTTATATTGAGCCGATATGTTTTGAATCTTGGCGTAGGTTACGGACGAATTATCTATGGTCCAAATTTTACCCACATCCGAACCTGTTCCCGATACGGTTATATCTCCCATATCGGCATTATTTACGTTCAAAACTTCCGAATTGATTTGCAGGCTTCCCCCGACTTTAATGCCTCCCAAAACACTGGCCGTGGCGGCTTGCAATGTATATCCTTGGCCCGGAATTTTTTGCCAAACAGTTCCGCTATAAGAAACGTCATCGCCTACCGCGAAAGTTATATTTCCCGCGCCAAAATCCACAGTTCCGGCTACAACTGTGCGATAAAACCATCCTGCCGTGCCGACTCCGTCTGCCAATGTCGGGGTATTGGTGCTTGCGTCCCAGGTGCCTTTGAAAACCTGCGAAGCGGCGACAGCCGTCCAAACTCCGTCACCGTCAGCATCGCTTCTCAAGAAATATCCGTCCGTCGCGCCAGTCGTGATTTTGACCGCCGCGGTAGTCATTGAAGTGGCGAAAAATCCCGTGCCGTTCACATTGAGGTTGTATGTACTAATATCTGTTGTGCCAATTCCGACATTGCCGTTGATATAAGTATTATGCGCGAAAATATTGTTACCAATAAAATTATGAGTGCCTTCCACTTCAATATCCCACACCTGTTCGGTACCGACATATTTGATACTTTCTATTTCATCCCACAAAATATCATCTTCGCCTATCCATTCTCGCGAATTAATTTGACCCGCTTGATGCACCTCGAGCAGTCCGTCCCTCGGCACGGCAATTTGCTGACCGACTTCAAGCTCGGCCACTGTGCGCCATTCGCCTTCTATATTATTTTTTCTAAAAAAGTTAAACATTTTATTTTAATATTTGAAACTCGTCGTCCCCGTGCCGATATTGCCATTGCGTTGAGCCGAAGATCCTACTTCCCCAGTCTTAAATCGTTTCCACGACTTCTCCAAATGAAACGACTTCGTGCGACTATCCGCGTATCTCCCTATCAAATCATCAATCAAATCCACGTCGACCTTTGAACCATAGACACCTTTCATCTGCTCCAAATAAACAATCATTTAAACTCCATTGTGCTCCTCTTTCAATTGGAATCATATCAGACATTGCTTGAATTTCATCGTAATTGTAGTTCAATCCTCTACCTGCAGTAAGAATAGCCAATTTGGGTTTCAGTGTTTTAAAAGTAGCTACATTTAAAGGATTAAACAATGGTTCTGCTAAACTAATGTTTGGTAAGATTAAAAATAAGCTTAGTACAAATATTGCCATTTGTTTCCCCCGCATGCGCGGAGAAAGATAAAAAAATTCTTTTATTTTCATAAATATATTTTAAAATATTATTCTGGTAAAATAGGGATGCAAAGCGTGTAATTAAGACAATTCTCTGTGCCAAGATCATTAAAGTTTTCTGGACAAGTTAGCTGTGATTGACATTGCGGATTTGCATTAACATTAAAACAACAATGCATACTTGAAGGCACAATATTTGGCTCATTATATTGAGTATTGGTATTAACTCGTACTTCTGGCTTAACTTGCAAAACATTATTGACAAAAAATGACACTAAAATATAGCTCATGAAAGCGATCACTAAGGCGATCACGGTCTGTAACATAATCTCTCGGCCTTGTTGAATTTTTGGCTGATTACCATAAGAAGTCAGCCACTTGATGCCGCCCCAAATAAAGTACAGCAAAGCCAAGGCACCGATCCCACCAATTAACCATTTAGTTAACTCAATAAAACCTCCAGCAATATCAGTCAAAGTACAATCACCACTGGCCATACAAGCGGTATTTTTGATGTTATCTAAAAAGCCAGCTACTTTAGTACAGTTGCCTTCTGAATCCATAGCCAAGCATTCAACTGCCTGCACGAAATTTGGCAAGATTAAAAAACT